>OATC01000050.1_pt1 | contig 76292 bp, 60 predicted proteins | sample 1475871 | NCBI WGS metagenome assembly OATC01 (sample SAMEA2579940, study PRJEB22360) | human gut metagenome | biome: human gut; feature: human-associated habitat; material: faeces | place: Denmark | collected 2008/2010
GCCTCTTGCGGTTTGAGTTGGACCGGCGGGGGGAAGCCGTAGGCGGGTTCCATCCAGTCGGCCACAATCTGCAGCGCGTGTTGGAGCACCTGCGTGCCTTCGCCGGCCGGCACCCCGCCTTCCTGGGCATTGTCTCGCTCGGGGTTCATGCCGGCCAACGGCGCCGCGGACAAGCTCATGAATTCCACGGCGTGATCCGAATCCGCAAGCCCCTCGTCACGCAGCCGCTCGGCCATGCGCGCGATCAGGAACTCCATGATGCCGTTGGGGCTGTCGGTGCGATGGCGCATGAAATCCAACGTCCAGCCGACGATACGCCCGTCGCGCCAGGTGGGCAGCCAGCTGGTGACGCCCAGCACGCGCCCGTCCGCGTCGATGGCGTACAGCAGCCGCACGCGCGGGTCGCGCAGTTCCTCGACGCCGCCGAGCGTGAACTTCATTTCCGGCAGCGCCTTGAGCCGCGCCCATTCCTCGGAGATGTCCTCGATCTGCTCGCGCACATCGAGCGACGCTTCCAGGAACGTGGACTGCACGTCGGTCACGCCGTCGCGCTTGGCCTTGTTGATGGCGGTGCGCACGTCCTGCCATTTCTTGCCGGTCGTCTTCCAGCCGCGCGGGTCCACAACCATTTCGCTGCCGACCTCGATGGAGTTCCAGCCGGCTTCCAGCAACGCGTCGCGCTGTTCCCGATGCACGCTGTAGAACACCGGCGACAGCAAACGTTCCGCACAGTGCTGGGCGAAACCGTTCAGATCGTCCATCCATTCCGCCGGATCGCCGAACGGTCCGGTGCAGGTCAGGGCGATGCTGTTGAGCACGCGATACGCCACGGCCGATCTGCCCGTGGGGGACAGCCAGTAGCTGTTGCCTTCCCACGTGGTCATGAAGCTCATCGATTCGCCGCCGGTTTCGACCAGACGTTCGGCGCGCGCCCGGGCCCGCTCGTTCGATTCGCTCACGTCGCCCATCCAGTGGATCACCACGGCCAGCACCACGATCCAGAACACCAGGCCGGCGCCCTGATACACGATCGAGGCCATCGGGGTGCGCGGCACGAACGACAGTTTCATATGGCTCAGGAAGCCGATGGGTAGGAACCGCCCCGGCAGTTCGGCCAGCAGCGACGAGGCGGTGGCGCGTGGCGAGAAGGTGGCGGGTTGGGCGATGCCGTATATCAGGTATATGGCGGCGCACGCCAGCCAGGCCAGCACGATGGCGCCGATGCCGCCGACCAGCCTGCGCCGGCCGATGCGGATCGGGAAGTGTTTCATCGCCGCCAGCAGGGCGATGGCGAACAGCAGCGGGGGCAGGACGTTCGCCACGCAGGCCACGATCGCGCCGTGCTGCAGCAGGGAGGCCATGCCGTCCGGCGCGAAGCTCAGCGGCACGACCAGATAGTAGGCGACGGCGATGGCCACCGTGAACAGGTTGATGGCCACGGTGCAGATGGCCGCGAACCGACGTCCGCGATACAGGCCCCACGCCAGCACCAAGGTCACGGCGATGGGCAGCAGCGAGCGCAGCACCGCGCCGGGCATCGAGGCCCGCAGCAGATCGAACTGCAGGAAGCATCCGCTGTGCGCGTCACCAGCCAGGCATTTGGCCAGCATGCCGTTGTCGACAGAAACCGGGCTCATGAGCAGGCCGATCGTGCTGAGCAGGCCCGCATGGTTATGGGAGGTGATGGCGATGACCGGCCCCAGGGCCAGTACCACGGCGATGGCCGCGAACATGCGCCGCGCCTCGAAGGAGGTGCTGCGCAGCCAGTGCCATTCGGCTTCGACGTGCGCGGGCGGCCCGGCCATCACACGGCCGGCGGCATGGCCGATCAGCGCGGCGGCGAGGATGCAGTAGCCGCTGGGGTTGCCGCTGTAGAGCAACGTGACCAGGATCGCCATATAGCCGACGAGTCGGATGCGCCTGCGCCATAGGTGGCTGCAGAACGCGCTGGCCGCCATGAGCGCGCCGACCGGCAACACCAGTGGGCTCAATGCGAACCGCATGCGGGAGACGAACAGGGAGTCCTGGAACATCCATCCGGCCGCCGCGCACAGGGGCAGGCCCGCCAGCACGCCGCCGGCCGCGCAGGCGAGCGCGGTGACGACGGTGCGCACACGGCCGAGCCATGGTTCGGCTATCGACAGCATGACGAGCCACAGGACGGCATCAAGAATGAGCTGGATGACGCCGCGCGCCAGGAACAGCGAGCAGATGAGTTTGCCGGCGTTGAATGCGGCCATGCTGGTGCTGAGCCGCAGCGGAAACGCGAATCCGGCCATCGCGGCCACCAGCCACGTCGCCAAATTCAGCGTCACCAGCGCCGCCGTGGCGGTGACGGCCAACCGGTGGTCGTCCGCCCACTGTCGCGCGTCGCCGGCCAGTTCACGCCAGCTTTCCGCCGCATGGCTGGACCTTGCCGTATGCGGTTTGGTGGCTCGGGAGGTCGTGGTGGGCTTCGTCCGCGAGGGTTCCGCGTCCCGCAGGGGCCGCCGAGTCTGCGGCATGGCCGCCGGCCGCGCGTTCCCATGCTGTTGTTCTTCGCTCATTGCAACACCTCCACTTGTGGGTATTCCTCCAACGATTTCGTCATTTCGCCCAGCCCGGTTCGCGCGCCGAACCAGTCGAGACCGGGGTTCCAGACCGCCTGCACCGCATGCCAGTCATGGTCGGCGCCGGGCACGACCAGTTCGGTGGTCTCCATGCCGGCCGCGCGGGCGGCCGCGGCGATGGTGCGCATGTTGGCGACCGACTTCCGATCCCCTTTGCCGGCGCCGGCGAACAGCGCCTGGTCGGCCGTGCCGGTGGCGGCGATGGCGTTGACCGGCACCTGCCCGTCGTAGGCCTTGCGGTCGCCGGCGAAATATCGCCGGACCATCGTCTCGACGCTGCCATCGGCCGGCTCAAGCTCGCCATCCACCGGCAGCATCGCGCCGTAGATGTCGGGGTGACGCGGCACCAGCTGCGTGGTGCAGGTGCCGCCTTGCGAGAACCCGCCCATCGCCCACATACGGGCCGACTTGGCCGCCGGCAGCGTCGTTGTGGCCCAGTTCACCACGTCCTTGGTGAGGTAGGTTTCGGCGTTGCCTCGGGTGGTGTCGGCACACAGGCTGTTGTGCGTGGCCGAACCGTTCTGGTCGGGTGCGAGCACGATCGGCGCCAGCCCGTCATGTTCGGCGGCGTAAGCGTTCATCGTGGCGGCGATGTTGCCGGCGTCGATGAGGCGACCGGGACTGCCCGGCTGACCGGCGAGCAGCTCCATCACCGGCAGGGCCGGCGGGCGGTCGGACAGCGCGGCGGGCGGCAGGTAGACCATCGCCTTGCGCGCCTTGAACTTGGATTCGGTGTTCGGGATGCTGACGGCGAATACCCTGCCCGAGTCGGGCATGGATGGCAGAGCGTCCTTGCGCGCCTTGTCGCGCCACTCGCCGACGCTCATCGAGGCTTTGCGCACGGTGACCGAACCGAGCGGGGGGTATGGCATATAACCGACGAGATCGCCGATGGTCTGGTATTCGCCGTAGATCGAGTCCACGCCGAGCGCGGTGGACGCCAGCACCAGCGGCACCAGCACGACGGCCAGCGCACGACGAGCCCTCCGCAACGTCACGGCGGCGGCCAGCCCGAAGCCGAGGCCCGCGAAGCCTCCCGCGACGGTGAGGATCACCGGCCAGCCCAGCGATACACCGAACACCATGAACACGTCGGACATCAGCCATGTGGCCAGTAGTCCGCCCGCGCCGGCGAGCGCGGCGGCAACCAGTGAGGCGACCAGCGGATGCAAGTGACGACGTTGCGGCGCACGCAGGCCATGGGAAATAAACGTCTCTTCCGTCGAAGCTGTGGATGACGCCGTAGCAGCCGCGTTCGTAGGCTGGTTGGCCGGCTGGTCATCTGGGTCGACGGGCGATTGGGCCGACGATTCGCCGTCCGGTGTCAGGCCGCCCAGTGCCAGGCCGTCTGCTGCCGGGCCGCGCTTCTTGCTCAATGCCAGCCCAATAATCAGTATGATTGCCGCGATCGCGGTCAGTCCGAACACGGTCCACGGCACGATTCCGCGGACCAGCGACAATTCCATGAACGTTTTCCAAACGGAGTTCTTCATCCTTCACCCCCCCCCGCGCTCCAGGCTCCTCGCCTTGTAAGCTCACGCAACACTAGCGCGCGATTCATAGAGCGTCACCCCATTTCACAAAAATTGTCGCAAGTTCTCATGGTTTCCCCAGACTCCGTTCAGCGCCTGTTCACATCCGGCCTGGACGTCCGCAGCTCAAGGCCAGTGTCGGCGCTGGATTAGCGGTGCGCAGGCTTGTCCCAGCTTCAGCCGGAAGCAGGGAATATGTTGGTGGATATGACTCACGCAAACGAACAACGTCCAGCAGCGACCGGCAATGCCGCCGATAACGTGTCTGACGCCCCTACTGACCCCGCGACGAGCGCGGCGGCAAGGGAACCGGCGTACCGACCGTGATACCATCCAACACTGACCCCGCGACGAGCGCGGCGGCAAGGCCCACGACCGGCACGGCTGATGGCACAACAGCCACAAACGCCGCGGCCAGTTCAACAGCAAACCCGCAGCCAGCACCTCTTGGGCCAGGGAAACCAACCCACGTCGAGCACTGTTGACGATTATCGTCACGGTGGTGGTTGTGGTGGCCATCGTACTGGGGCTCGGATTCTTCGTGAACTGGGGGTTGGCGGCCCTTTTGGTGATCATTATGATTCCGGGGGCGATTTCGCTGGCCGTTCTCGCCAAGCACCCTGAATCCACCGGCGGGCGCAGCATGTTCGGCATCTCCGATCCGAATACGCTGCTTGACCCGATTCGCCGCCCGTCCGAGCGCCGCGGCGAGTAAGTTGCTGCTGCCCATCGGGCGGTATTTTATCCATGGGGCGGTAAAAGGCCCATGGGGCGGTTTGAAGAAATTGTGAAACGGCAGAATAAAGCCATTTTGGGATACCGCCCCATGAAGGTTTTACCGCCCCATGGGGATTTCACCGCCCCATGAGCAAAGCCACCCCGCTATTTGCGCGCACTGACCAAGTAATTGAGCACCGATCCGGCGGCCACCAGCAGCGCGCCACACCAAAACGACAGCGACAGCGCCAAACCCGGCAGCACCGCACTGGCCCCGGTGGACAGCACCGGCGTGGCATAGGACGCAATAGCCAGCCGCTCCATAGACCCATGCAGAATGCCATAGCCCCAGCAGGCATAACCACCGCCAATCGCCGCCGCGGCAATCAACACAAACAGCCATGCGACCAGACTCGGCGGCTCGGCCGGCCACCCCTGCCCGGACGCGAAGTGGATAATCCACAACGCCACGGCCGCGCAGGGGAAGAACAATGAAGTGCCGTCCACCCCATGACTCATGGCTGGCGTGAACACCGCGTACACCGACCAAGCGAGCGCGCCCACGAACGCTAGCGCATAGGACAAAGGGTTGGCGGCGATATGCTGCACGGCCGCATGCCAGTCGAGCCCGGAATTACCGCCGACCGCCAGCACCACGCCGGCAGTGGCCACGATCGCGCCCGGCAGCACCTTGACGACCGCGTGCTTGCGATGGGATACGCCCGCCGACAGCAGCACCATCATCGTGGGCCACAGATAGTTGACCAGGCTCACTTCCACCGAGGATGCGTCGGTAGAGGCCAGACCCAGCGAGAGGGATATCGATGATTCGTAAAATACGAACAACAGGCCGCCGATAATCAGGTATTTCTTGGGGAACTCGCGAATCGGGGCCGGGCGCCGGAACATCAGCAGCAGGATGCCGCCGACCGTGTAAATCAGGGCCGAGCCAAGCGCGGCGCCGAAGTTTTCGGAGACGATGCGCACGGTGCCGGCCATGAAGCTCCACAGCAGGATTGCCATCAGGCCGATGGTCGTGGCGCGCGCGGATACGACGTGGCCGCCGGAATGGCTTGCCGCCGGTGCCGGTGTGCCGCTTGCGTTCTGTGCGCCGTTCGCCATATGTCCGCCTCTCTCGCCTCGTTTCGAAGTCACTCTACTCATCGGATGTGTACAGCGGCAGAACGGCACGCGACCGGCGCGCGAACAGGGCGGGGTTTGGTGGGTGAAACAGCAAAATGCCGGGTAGGGTAAATCCCTACTCGGCATTTGCATTGGCTATGTTTCCCGCCGTCTGTCAGGTTAGTCGGCGTTGAAAGCATAGGATTATGCCCATAATTCCATGGTTCTCCCGCCATCTAAAGCGGGCCGGGCCACAAGGTGACCGCACGGTGAGCAATGGGTGAAGAGCTACATCAGTACGCGGCGCTGGCAATCATGGGGTCGTCGTAGAAGCCAAGGATCTTTTCGAGGTAGGGCTTGTAGGTGCTGTTGGGCATGGAGAAGATTTCGTGGCGCGATTCGGGGAAGTGCACGATGTTCGCCTCGCCGCCGCCGTCCCTGACCAGTTGGACGAAGTGATTCTGCGGCTTATTGAGTACCCAGATGTCGCGTCCGGACTGGAAGAGCAGCACCGGCGTCTCCACTTCGGCGCAGGCGGACGGGTTCAGTATGGCCCGGTTGAGCTTCAACGCTTGGCGCACCCATTCGAACGCCGCGCAGTAGGTCTGGTATTCGTGGTTCTCGCAACGCAGCTTGAAGTACCAGCGTTCACGCGCTTCGGAAGCGCCCTCGTTGCCTTCCATCGAGAATTCCGGCGTGAAGCCCGACTGCCCGAACACGCGCTTCTTGCCGAAGCCGAGTCCGCACAGCGCGCCGACCAGCACACGGGCCACGCCCAGCGGCATGCCGGTGGCGGGGGCGATCATCGGGGCGGAGAGCACCGCTTTGTCGAACAGGGTGGGGTATCGCTCCAACATGGCCGCGCCGATGCCGCCGCCCATCGAATGGCAGAACAGGTTCAGCGGCATACCGGCTGCGTACTGCTGACCGATGGTTTCGGCAAAGCCGGCCAGATCGGCCACGTAGCGCTGCCAGTCATCAATCCACACCATGCAGCGATCGTCCACATCGCGCGCGGACTTGCCGTGGCCGCGATGCTCGAGCACACACACTGAGTAGCCGGCGAGCAGAAAATACCAGACGAGCTCGTCGTATTTCTCGGCGAACTCGGTGAAGCCGTGGCTGATGACGACGGCCCCGCGGAAGGTGGCGGTGGCACCTTGCTCGCGAATCGCGTCGAATTTGGCGGAGTCGTAGCACAGGTAGTGCAGCTGGCCCGAGCGGCCGCCGGTGTCCATAATGCCGGACAGCGGCTCGATCCCGGCCGAACGTTCGGCGGCGGACGAATCGAACCAGCCCTCCTCGCGGCATTGTTCGAGCGCGGGCAGCACCACGTCGGTCATCGTTTCGGCGTACTTGTTTTCGTCGATCATCGTCACCTGCATGGCTCTCATCTTAGGACAAGCCTCACGCCCACACCTCGCACCCACACCCACGACACAATCCCGGGAATGCGTCGCAAGCCTGCGCGCCACTGACCGCACAGGCGCGTAGGTTGTGAGGTATGAGCGAAACCAATGATGTCAATGACGCAATCAAGCATTTTCCGCGCCTCAGGGCGCGCACGCTGCGGTTCGGCTACGGCGCGCCGCGCTCCGCACAGACCTTGGGCGACGGCTCGCGGGCCCTGTTCCTGCGCTCCGACGGCCCCGAGGATCTGGTGACCGCACTGTGGCTGAGCTGGTTCGACGAGTCCGGCGAACACCATGAGACCAAGCTGGCCGGCCCGCGCGAACTGCTGGGCGCAACCGCCGACAGCGAGGACGTGCCGGCCGAGGAGAAGGCCCGGCGCGAGCGTGCGCGCGAAGGCGGCACCGGCATCGTCGGATACTCCGCAGATGACGACGGCAATCGCATCGTGTTCACCATCAACGGCCGCCTGTTCCTGACCGACATCGATTGGAATGGCGAGACCGGCGCACCCGAGCCGCACACCCGTGAACTGGCCGGCGAATGGCTCGATGAGGACCCGGCGATGTACACGCCGGTGCTGAACCCGCGCATCGCCCCGGATGGCGAACATGTGCTGTACACCACGGGCAGCTACCTGATGCTGGTCGATATCGGCGGCGAGCTAGGTGACCGCATCACCGCCGTCTACGGCGTGAGCGTGGAGGATGAGGACGGCAATCCGGCCGAAAACACGTGGAAAATCGGTCTGGCCGAGTTCGTGGCCGGCGAGGAGATGGACCGGTACGACGGCTTCTGGTGGGCCCCGGATTCGCAGCACGTGCTGTTCGAGTCCTTCGACACCGCCGACGAGCCGACCTGGCACATCAGCGATCCGGCCGACCCCGAGAAGCCGGCCGCCGGCCGCCGTTACCCGCGCGCGCTGACCCGCAATGCCGACGTGTACCTGACCGTGATCACGCTGGCGTTCGATGAGAACGACCGGTACGCAGGCATCACCGGCAACGCCGATGTGGATTGGGATCGTGAGGCGTACGAGTATGTGACCGCCGTGAACTGGCGTCGCGGCCACGATCCGCTGGTGCTGGTGCAGAACCGCCGTCAGACCCGCGATCAGGTGCTTGAGGTGGCGGTCGCGGCGGATGGGGCCGCGCTGGGTGCCACGCGTGTGCTTGAGGAGCACGCGAACGAGCAGTGGATCGACTTGGTTCACGGCACGCCCGCCTACACGCCGGATGGTCGTCTGGTGTGCTCGCTCAACGATATGGCCACGGACACCAACCGTCTGACGGTAGACGGCCGCCCGTTCACGCCGGCTGGCTGGAACGTGCGCACGGTGCTCGCCGTGACCGACGAGGATGTGCTGGCCGTGGTGCAGCGCGCGCCCGAAATCGCGCCTGAGGTGCCGGACGCCTGGGTCGATGCGGCCGCCACCGAGTCCGTATTCGGTGACCACGACGCCCGCAGTTTCGACGTGGTGAGTATCGATTACAACGGCACGATCACGCCGGTCACGACCGATCCCGGCCAGTGGACCGCCTCGCGCGGCGAGCGCGGCATCGTGGTCTCCGGCCGCGATATGCGTTCCGCCCGCGCCCAGATGCGGCATATTCTGGGAGAACAGAGCGCCACTATCGCGTCCACGGCGGCCGAACCCGGCTTTACACCGAACGTCACATTTACGCGACTGGGCGAGCACCAGCTGTACACGGCGATCATCGCGCCGAGCCCGGAAAGCCCGTACGCGCACGCCGAGAAGCTGCCGGTGCTGATGAAGCCGTACGGCGGGCCCGGCTTCCAGCAGGTCATCGCCTCGCAGTCCTTCTACTGGGAGGGCCAGTGGTGGGCCGACCAAGGCTTCCTGGTGGTCACGGCAGACGGCCGTGGCACCACCGGCCGCGGCCCGGCATGGGACCGCGAGATCTTCGAGGATATGAAGGACGTAACGCTGGCCGACCAGATTGAAGCCGTCAACGCCCTGCTCGAGGCCGTCGCCCGGCTCAACGCCGATGCGGAATCACGTGCGGCACAGCTGGCTGCGGGCGATCAGGCAGACGCCGAGAACCACCCACCGGCGCTTCGCGCCACCTCCCGCCAGCGGGAGGCGATTCCCATGCCGGACCTCGACAAGGTGTGCATGATCGGCTGGTCGTACGGCGGCTTCCTGTCCGCACTGGCCGTGCTGGACGCGCCGAACGTGTTCAAGGCCGCATGCGCCGGCGCCCCGCCCACCGACTGGACGCTGTACGACACGCACTACACCGAGCGCTATCTGGGCCTCGACCCGGATGTCTACTACCGCAACGGCATCGTGCAGGACGCACCGAAACTCGAGCGCCCGCTTATGCTGATCCACGGTTTCGCCGACGACAACGTCACCATCGCCCACAGCCTACGCCTCTCGCAAGCCCTGATGGCGGCGGGGGGCCCCCACACCTTCCTACCGTTGACGGGCATCACCCATATGACCAACGACGAGACCGTGGCCGAAAGCCTGCTCACTCTCCAGCGCGATTTCCTGCGCGACGCGCTGGCCTGACAGATCGATAACACGCGCATCCCACCCGAGGTGCTCCACCGGTAAAGCACCTCGGGTGGGATGCCGCACCCATTTCCGCCCTGAATTTTTGGATATTTTGCACCCATCGTCATGTGAAAGACCGGTTTTTTGCCTCATATTCCCATCACCGCGTAGGATGGGTGAAGATTAGAAAGGGAGGACTATGAGCGTTCTCGACCGTTTTGAAAAAAGCGTGGAGGGTGCAGTCAACGGAGTATTCGCCAAGTTTGGCTCCAAAGATCTGCAGCCTGTCGATCTTTCCAGCGCCTTGGAGCGCGAGATTGACGCCGAGGCCATGCCCGTGGGCCGTGACCGCACGGTGGCCCCGAATGAATACCGTTTCAAGCTCAGTACTCCTGACTTCGACCGTATCGAGGCATGGGGTAGCGAGACCCTGGCCAACGAACTGGCCGATAACCTCACCGAGTACGCGAAGAGCCAGCATTACGCCTTCGTGGGCCCGGTGATCGTGATCTTCGAGGAAGACCTTGACCTGTCCAAGGGCAACTTCAACCTCACCTCCGAATCCGTGCAGGGCAATGCCGTGCCGGTCACCACCGATGCGCAGACCGAGGATAGCCCGGTGCTCGAGGTGAACGGCAACCAGTACCTGCTCACCAAAGACAAGACGGTAATCGGCCGCGGTTCCGGTTGCGATATCGTCATCGACGATCCGGGCATCTCCCGCAAGCACCTGGAAATCGACATCACGGATAACGGCGTGATCGCCCGCGACCTGGGTTCGACCAACGGCACGTACGTGGAGGGCCACCAAGTGCCCGCCGCCACGCTGCTCGACGGCAACACCATCACCATCGGCCGTACCCGCATCCTGTACTGGGCCTCCGCCCAAGCCCAGGAGTAGTCGAGCACACGCCCGAAAGTCGTCCACTTATGACCGAACTGACATTCGCCCTGCTCAAGTATGGATTCCTGATCCTGCTGTGGATATTCATCTGGCTGGCCGTACGTTCGCTGCGCAAGGACATCGAGACGTTCAGTCCGCGACCTTCGCGCGCGCGTCGTCGCCGCCGTGAGCGTGAAGCGCATAAGGCCAAGGCCGAAACGCCGCAGGCAGCTGCGCCGCGCCCGCATCGCCAGCCCAGCGCTTCCGCGTCGTCCGCCGCCTCGGCGCAGCCTACCCTGTTGGTCATCATCGATGGTCCGCTTGCCGGCAGCTCCGTGCCGCTGGCCGAAGCCGACATCACGCTTGGCCGCGCCGCCTCGAATACCGTGGTGCTCGATGACGAATTCGTGTCTTCCCACCATGCCCGTGTCTACCGTGACACGCGCTCCGGGCAGTGGGCCATTGAAGACCTAAACTCCACCAATGGCACCGTGGTCAACCAGCAGCGCATCAACCGCCCCACCATTCTGCCCGCTCGTATTCCTGTGCGCATCGGCGCCACCACCTTCGAACTGAGGTAGCCGCATGCCAAAATCCGCCGCTTCACAACCGCTGTTCCTGTATTCCACCACGGTGTCCGATGTGGGCACCGTGCGCGCGAACAATCAGGATTCCTCCTTCGCCGGTGAGCATCTCATCGCCATGTGCGACGGCATGGGCGGTCACGCCGGCGGCGATACGGCATCCTCCATCGCCATCCGGTCACTGGCCCACATCGAGCAGGACGACACCGGCGGCAACGTCGAGACGATCTCCCGCATGATGGAAACCTCCGTTATGGCCGCGCATGACGCCATCGTCGGCAAGGCCAAGCGCGAACGCAAGCTTGCCGGCATGGGCACCACCGTTACCGCAGTGGCATTGGTGGCCGGCTACTGGGTCATCGCCCATATCGGCGATTCGCGCGCCTACCTGCTGCGCGACGGACGCCTGAGCCGCATCACGTGCGACCACAGCTACGTGCAGCACCTCATCAACACCGGTCGTATCACCCCGTCCGAAGCCAAGAACCACCCGCAGCGCAACGTCGTGATGCGCGTGCTTGGCGATTTTGACATTGACCCGCGCCCGGATATTTCGGTTCGCCGAGCCCACCCCGCCGACCGTTGGCTGCTGTGCTCGGACGGCCTGTGCGGTGTGCTGGAAGATTCCACCATCGAAGAGACGATGACCACGCTGTCCGATCAGGGCGAATGCGCGCAGCGTCTGGTGCAGATGGCACTGCGGGCGGGCAGCACCGATAATGTCACGGCCGTTATTGCGGATGCCACGTTGGCGTTGGATGCCGATGCGTTCGATCTGCCGCACCAAACGCCGTTGGTCGGCGGTGCCGCCAGCCGTAATCTTGAGCCGATTGCCGACATCGTCAACGAGCCGGTGGCTACCGCGCCCGCGCTGCGTGAGGATGATTCCCCCGCCCAGCGCGCCGCAGCATTGATTCAGCCTGCCAGCGCGCACGAGGCGGAGACCGCGCAAACCACGGCCGAACCGTCGTCCACACGCGTGGTGCAGCCGTCCACCGTCCGCGAGGAGACCGGTGAACGAGCCAATCCCGATACCGGTGAGATTCCGGTGGTGCAAAAGCCGGATGGGCGCCTGTCCGCCGACCCCAACGACCCGGATGTGGCCAAAGCCATCCGCGATGAGCAGGTCGAGCAGAAGAAGGCCACGCGCACCAAGAAGCGCCGCAATAAGCTTGCGGTGATTATTACCTGCATTCTTGCCGTGCTGGCATTGGCCGGCGCTGGCTGGGGCGCGTACACGTGGAGCCAGACGCACTACTACGTGGGAGATAGCAACGGCACCGTGGCCATTTATCGTGGCGTGCCGACCAATCTCTTTGGACTTGAGCTTTCTCACGAAGTACAGACCACCAATATCGCCACCGCGGACCTGCCTCAGACATGGCGTGACCAGCTGAGCCAAGGCATCACAGTCGGTTCGTTGGACGAAGCGCAGTCGCGTGTGGGTATTATCCGCACCGAAATGCGCAAACTGGCCAAGCAGCAGGAAGCCGACGCCGCCAAGAAGGCCGAGGCGTCCAATTCCCCGGACAGTTCCAAAGACAGTTCCCAGAGCGATTCCAAGGACAGCACCAAGGATTCGTCCAGCCAGTCCGGCTCCTCGTCAGACAAGTCCGGTTCGTCAAGCTCATCCGATTCCTCGGATAAATCCGGTATCGGAGCGGCCGACAACGCGGCCACGGGAGATTCTCAATGATCGCTACCCGTCTACGTCAGATTTCTTTGTTGCTGATTGCCATGGCAATCAGTGCGTTGGCGTTCATCCAGATGTTCCAGCGTACCGCCGGCGAATTCCCTATGCAGTACGCCGGCATGCTGGCATTGGTCGTAGTGCTGTTTCTGGTGCTGTGGGGGCTGATTGTGCGCTTCCAGCCGTACGCCAGCCTGTCGATTCTGCCTTGCGTGCTACTGCTGACCGCCACCGGCGTGACCATGATCGCCCGCATCGACCAGAGCGAAGGTTGGGCGGTTGCCCAACGTCAGCTGATCTGGCTGTGCATCGCCATCGTGCTTTCCGCGCTGCTCATCATCTTCCTGAAGGACTACCGCGTGCTGCGGCGCTTCTCCTACGTGTCGATGGTGGTGGGCCTAGTGCTGCTGCTCGCCCCGATGCTGCCGTTTGTCGGTCAAGAAGTGAACGGCGCGCGCATTTGGATCAAGATTCCGGGACTGGGCCAGTTCCAGCCGAGCGAGTTCGCCAAGCTGTTCCTTGCGTTCTTCTTCGCCGCCTACCTGTTCGACCATCGCGACCAGCTGGCCGTGGGCGGTAAGAAGATGCTCGGTCTGCAGCTGCCACGTATCAAGGATCTCGGCCCGATCATCGTGGTGTGGATCGCCTCGATGGGCGTGCTCATCATGCAGCATGATCTGGGCACCTCGCTTATGTTCTTCGCCATGTTCGTGGCCATGCTGTACACGGCCACCGGCCGTAAAAGCTGGATCATCATCGGTCTGATCGCGTTCGCTGCGGGTGCCGTGCTGGCCGCAGGCATGTTCAGCCACGTGGGTCAGCGAGTCGATGCCTGGCTGCACCCGTTCAGCAATGAGCAATACAACAAGACCCCCGGCGGCTCCTGGCAGCTGGTCACCGGCATTTTCGGCCTGGCATCAGGCGGCGTGCTCGGCACCGGTCTCGGCCAAGGCCATCCTTCGCTCGTTACGTTTGCGAACTCCGATTTCATCTACGCCTCTCTGGGCGAGGAACTCGGTCTGATGGGCGTTCTGGCCATTTTGATGCTCTACCTGCTCATCATTGCCTCCGGCTTTATCACCGCCATGAAAATCAAGGATGGCTTCGGCAAGCTGCTCGCTTCCGGACTGGTGTTCACCATGGCCTTCCAGGTGTTCACCGTGGTCGGCGGCATCACGCTGGTGATTCCTCTGACCGGTCTGACCCTGCCCTATATGGCGGCCGGCGGCTCCAGTCTGATCGCCAACTATATTCTCGCGACCCTGCTCATCATCATCTCGAACTCGGCCAATGCGCCCGAGCCGGAGCTGACCTCGGATACGTTCCAGTACGAGGCTTTGGCCGTGCTGCGCAACAAGGAACTTGAGGCCCGGGCCCGCGCCACTGAGCCGATCGTTCAGCCTCGCAGCGCGTCGGCTACGGCGTCGCAGTCCGAGTCGGAATCGTTTGACGACCCCATTGTGGACACCACCACTCCGTCGTATGCCGATGCCGATGAACCGTACACGCCTACCGGCACGATTCCCCCGCTTCCTCCCGTTAACGGAGGCACTCGCGTATGAACAAATATCTTCGTCAGCTTTTCACCGCCGTGGTCGCGCTGTTCGTGATTCTCGGCCTGTCGTCCACCATCATCATGGCGGTACGGGCCAACGCGCTGAACAACGATCCGCGCAACGCCCGTTCGCTGTACCACCAGCTCGGTATCTACCGAGGTGCCATCCTGGCCTCGGACGGCACAGTCATGGCCAAATCCGAGCCGGTCAACGACGCATTCAAATACCTGCGTACCTATTCCAACGGTCCGCTGTATGCTCCGGTCACCGGCTTCTTCTCCATCAACCGGACCGCCGATCGCGGCCTGGAAGCCTCCCGCAGCATGCTGCTCAACGGTGAGGCCGATTCATTGATCTGGCAGCGGGCCAAGGCCATGCTCACCGGCACTACGGATCAGGGCGCGTCCATCGAAACCTCCATCGACCCCAAGCTGCAGCAGGTTGCCTACGATCAGCTCGGTATGCGCGATGGTGCGGCGGTGGCCATCGAAGTCAGCACCGGTCGTATCCTCGCCATGGTGAGCACGCCCAGTTATGATCCGAACAAACTGGCGACCCATGACACCAAAGCCGCGTCTCAGGCCTACAACGAACTTTCTGCGGGCCAAAATAGCCCACTAATCAACCGCGCCACCTCGCAGCTGTACCCACCAGGGTCCACGTTCAAGACCATCGTCGCCTCGGCTGCGCTGGAAACCGGCGATTATCAGACGGACACGAAGATTCCTGCGGGCTCCAGCTATACCTTGCCGGGAACCGCCACACAGTTGCCGAACGCCGAGGCACAGGCCGATGGCGTCAACGGGCAGATCTCCCTGCAAGAGGCCGTCGCATGGTCGTCCAATACCGCGTTCGCCCAGCTTGGCGTGAAACTCGGCGCGAGCAAGGTTTCGGACATGGCCACCAAGCTCGGGTTCGGCAGCACCATCACCATTGACGGCACCGAATCCACGGGCACCCCGATGACAGCCACCGCGTCCACATTCCCCTCTGATCCGGCCGACGACAAGCTTGCACTGGCGTCCATCGGCCAAGGCGACACCACGGCCACGCCGTTGCAGATGGCGATGGTCGCGCAGGCAATCGCCAACAATGGCAAACTGATGCAGCCCACGCTGGTCGATCGTGTGCGCGCCGCCGATCTCACCGTACTTTCGCAGACCAAACCGCAAACCATGGCCAATGCGTTCAGCAAGGATTCCGCAGACAAGCTCACCACGATGATGGAAAGCGTGGTGACCGAGGCCAATCCGCAGCTGGCCATCGACGGCATCAAGGTGGCGGCCAAAACCGGTACCGCACAAATCGGTACCGACAACTCTGCCATCGACGGCTGGGTGATCGGTTTCGCGCCGGCGGACGATCCGCAAATCGCCGTCGCGGTGTTGGTGCATAACACAGATGTATACGGTTCGCTCGCCGCTGGCCCGATCATGCGCGCGATGATGCAGGAGGCTTTGCAGCAGTGAAACTTATCGAAGGACAGCTTATTCACCGCCGATATCGTCTTGATTCGCGTCTTGCGCAAGGCGGTATGGGCGAGGTCTGGAAAGGCTACGATATTCAGCTCGGCCGTGAAGTGGCCATCAAGGCGCTGCGCTCGGACGTGACCAACGCCGAGGCCAAGCTGCGCCGCCTGCGTGCCGAAGCCCATAATTCCGCCAATCTGGCGCACCCGAATATCGCTGCGTTGTTCGAATACTACGAGCATGACGGCATCGGCTTTCTGATTATGGAATACGTCCCCTCGAAATCGTTGGCGGATCTGTTCCACAGCAAAGGCGCGATGGATCCCATCGAACTGCTGCCCATTCTGATTCAGACCGCGCGAGGCCTATTCGTGGCCCACTCGCACGGCGTGATTCATCGTGACGTCAAGCCGGCCAACATCATGGTCTCCGACACCGGCGAAGTGAAAATCACCGATTTCGGCGTGAGCTACTCCACCGGCCAAGGCCAGATCACTCAGGACGGCATGGTGGTGGGCACCGCGCAATACATCTCCCCCGAGCAGGCGCAGGGCCAGCAGGCCACGCCGCAATCGGACATCTATTCACTGGGCGTAGTGGCGTACGAGGGCCTTGCCGGGCATCGTCCGTTCACCGGCACCACTCCGGTCGATATCGCCGCAGCGCACGTGAACAATCCCGTGCCTCCGCTGCCGGACTCGGTGGACGTCCAGTTACGCGAATTTGTCATGTCAATGCTGGCCAAGGACCCGTTGGATCGCCCGAAAGACGCGCTGGTGGTGTCCCGTACGCTGGCACGCATCGAACGCCGTCTGCTGGATCAGCAGACCGAAATGGCCGACACCACCATGGCCACGTCCGGCAATCGACTGCCGCGCCGAGTGACCAGCACGCCACGCATTGTTTTGGAGGCCCCGGCCTCAAGATTGGGAGGGAATAAGCAATGAGCACCAGTATGCCCACCGCATTGGCCGGCGGACGCTACCAGCTTGGCCAGCTCATCGGTCGTGGCGGCATGGCCGAGGTCCACGTGGCTCTTGACACCCGTCTGGGCCGTACCGTGGCCGTGAAAATCATGCGCGCCGATCTGGCCAACGACGACATCTTCCTGGCCCGTTTCCGCCGCGAAGCACACGCCGTGGCCCAGATGAACAACCCGAACATCGTGAACATCTACGATTCGGGCGAAGAACTGGTTTCTTCCGAAAGCGGTGATACCGAGCGTCTGCCGTACATCGTCATGGAATACGTCAAGGGCCAAACCCTGCGCGACATCATCAAGTTCAACGGCGCACTCAGCCAGCGCGACTGCGAACAGGTGATGTTGGGCGTGCTTAACGCGCTCGACTATTCGCATCGCATGGGCATTATCCACCGCGATATCAAGCCCGGCAACATCATGATTTCCGAGCAGGGCGTGGTCAAGGTCATGGACTTCGGCATCGCCCGCGCTCTGGACGATTCCGCAGCCACCATGACCCAGTCGCAGGGCGTGGTGGGCACCGCACAGTACCTTTCTCCCGAGCAGGCGCGCGGCGAGACCGTCGACATGCGTTCCGACCTGTATTCCGCCGGCTGCGTGCTCTACGAGATGCTCACCGGCCGCCCGCCGTTTACCGGCGATTCCGCCGTGGCCATCGCCTACCAGCATGTTTCCGAAGTCGCCACGCCGCCATCCGCCGTGGTGCCGGGGCTGCCGAAGATGTGGGATTCGATCTGCGCCAAGGCCATGGCCAAGGACCGCCAGAATCGCTATGCCACGGCCTCCGAATTCAAGACCGACATCCTGACCTACATGAACGGCGGCGTGCCGGTGGCGGCCGCGTTCAACCCGTTGACGGACCTGTCGAATATGAAGGCCCGCAAGGAAGCCGAACGTGATTTGCCCACCACGCCGGTGGAACCGCATCAGCAACCCACCCAGGCATTCAACCCGGTGACCGGTCAGTTCGAGCAGATTCCACCGGCCAATGGTGCCAATGCAGCGGCGTTGCAGTCCCGTGCGCAGCAGCGTGCGGCGGCGGCCAAGGCCAAGAAGCGCAAGAAGATCATCATCGGTTCGGTAATCGCGGCGATTGTTGCAGTGCTTGTCATTGTGGGCATCGTGTTCGCCATGAATGGCTCCGGCAACAAGTCCTCGGAAGACACCGTCACTATCCCTGAGGTGTGCAACGCTTCCACATCCAAGGACAACATCAAGCTCAAGCTTGAGAGATTGGGCTTGAAGATGACCGAAAAGCAAGACACCGACTCCACCGAGCCGGAAGGCACCTGCACCAAGATGAGCCCGGACGCCGGCTCCAAGGTGGCCAAGGGATCCGCCGTGAAGGTGTGGTTCTCCGCAGGCCCGCAGTCCACTCAGGTTCCGGATGTCAAGGAGCGCAGCCAGGAAGAGGCGCGCAGCATTCTGGAAAGCGCCGGGTTCAAGGTGAACGCCACCGTCAAAACCGAAGACAGCGCCGACATCGCCAAGGATATGGTGACGAGAACCGATCCTGCCGCCGGCCAGTCGGTTCCCAAGGGCACCACCATCACCATATATGTTTCTTCCGGCATGACCACCGTACCGAGCAATTTGGTCGGTCAGTCGAAGGACAGCGTGCTACAGCAGTATGAGGGCAAGTTCAGCTTCACTGTGGAGCAGGAGAGCTCCGATACGGTGGAGGCCGGTCTGATTACCCGTGTAAGCCCTGATTCGGGCTCTTCCATCGCACAGGGCGGGTCCATCACCATTTGGGTGTCCACGGGCAAGGAGAAGGTCGCTGTACCGAATATCACCGCTGGCACTGGCTACGTCACCGCCGAACTCATGCTCAAGGCCGTGGGCCTCAAGGCTCAGGCCAGTGGTCCAACCGACAGCACCGCTGTGGTAGTCAGCATCAATCCTGGCGCTGGCAGCCAGGTAGATGCGGGATCGACCGTCACCATTACCACGAAGGCCGGCAGCACCGGAGGCAACACCGGTACCGGAGACGGTGGCAACGGCAACGGTGCCAACAACGGCAACGGTGCCAACAACGGCAACGGCACTGGCAACGGGGGCGGAACCCGTGAGTGAGTCAGCGCCGGGCGTGTGTGTTGCGCATACGCAACGCACATAGCGCAACACATGCGCAATGTAAACACGCAACGCAATCACACAACACAAAGGGGAGGGGCTTCTGCACCCCTCCCCTTTGCTGTATAAAGAGCTATCCCAGCGCAACAACAATCCAGGGAAAGCGTCGCCGCGCGCGGAAAAGCTACTTCGTGACTTTGGGCTGAAGGCCGGCGGACTTGGCCACGGCGTTGTCTTGGCCGCAGACCTTGAGCCAGTTGGCCAGCAGACGGTAGCCGTCCTGGGTCATCACGGATTCGGGATGGAATTGCACGGCGTACATCGACTTGCCCTTGACACGCACGCCCTGAATAATGTGGTCGCCCTGCGTCCACGCGGTAACCACCAGCGTATCCGGCACCGAATCGGGCTCGACGGCCAACGAATGGTAGCGGGTGGCGGTCATGGGGTTGGCCACGCCCTCGAAAATCTCGTCATCGATATGTTCCACCAAGCTGGTCTTGCCATGCATGATGGTGGGCGCATGGTCCACAGTGCAGCCATACACCTCGGCGAGCGCCTGCAAGCCCAAGCACACACCAAACATCGGCACGCCGCTGGCCGCGCACAGGCGAATCATATCCTCACTGGCACCGGATTCGGCCGGAGCGCCAGGGCCGGGAGAAATCAGCACGCCATCGTAACCGTCCAGTACACCCGGCGCGGCCGGGTCGATAGCGTCGTTACGCACCACATCAACAGTGGCGCCAAAGGTTTGCAGATAGCCTACGATCGTGTAGACGAAGGAATCGTAGTTATCCACCACCAAAATATGCGCGGAATCGGTCATAGGGCTCTCCTTGAGGGACATGTACTGCAAGCCATAGTACTAGGCTGCCGTCAGCTCACTGCCACGAAGTTCGACATCTGCTGTAGGAATGGGATATTGGCGGCGGCCCAAGGGAATCCCCACTGGAACAGCGCCGCGGCGGCTGCGAACAACAGCAGAGCCAGCAGCAGCCATCGAATCGGTGCCACGCCGGGCTGCAGACGCAACAGTCCGCCATAGATGCTGGCATCCGGACGGCGACGCTCACCCGCGCGAATCTCGCGCAGCACCGGCCAGCGCCATGCCACCGCAGCGGCGATAAACAGAACCAGCCACACTACCAGCGCGCCGAATACCACCTTGTCCAGCGAGCCAATGCGGGAAGCGATCGAGGGGGTTTCGGTGGTGGAGAACTTCACTGCACCGGACGAATCAGTAGTAGCCAGCTCTTTGGGCACGCCATCAGACACTTTGGCCCAGTACGCCAACTCACCATAGCTGATCCATCGATGGGTGGGGGTGGAGTATTTCGGCTCACAGGTAGTCAGTGTGATCATGCGTTTGGTGGGATTGGCAGTGGAGTCTTCCGGATTGGGGGCGATCACATACACGTCTGTGGGCAGCACAATCTCGTACCGGGTGTAGTGGTAGACGTACCAGTAATCCTTGGTACGAACGATGATGGGATCGCCTTCCTGCAACTTGTCCACATCGCCCAACGGCTGCCCGTAGCCGTTGCGGTGGCCGGCGACGGCGAAGTTGCCGACCTGCCCCGGCATCTGGGTGGTGTCGTAATGGCCCAGACCGTGGCGATTGAGCTGCTCGAGCGTGGTGCCTTCCACGATGTTGCGGTGCCATTGGGAGCCGAAGCGCGGAATGTAGATCTGCGCAATCAAGTCGCCATATTTCGCGTCTTTCGGCTGTACCGGCGCATCGCCCTCCTGGGCTTTGGCGATGGTGACCGTTTCCCCGTTGTTGCTGGGGTCGCTCCAGTCGACGGACTGGGTGGTTTCGTTCTGGGCTCGCTCCGCCTCGACACCGGTCCACCACATCTGCCAGACGATGTACAGGGCGCAAATCACGGCAGCGGTAATCAGCAGTTCGGCGCAGATGCCGAGTGCTTGCCAGACCGGGCTCCGCTGGGGCGAAGACGCGCCGCGTACTGCGGCACGACGGGACCTTGCCCTACTGGCATTGGCCGGGTCTGCCACCATTCGTGCGGCATCGTCCTCGGGGAAGGGCTGCACGTCCGACACGGACGCAAGATCAATGGGCGCCGGTGCGCCGCTGTTGTGCCTGCCGTGTCTCATTGCTGAGTCTGCTCCTCATCTGTGGTCTTTGAAGTATCGACCGTGGCATATTTCAACTGCTGCAGCAAGGCGGCGGTAGCGGGGAACTGAAGGTCCTCGGCATTCTCCACCTTGTAGCCAATGCCAAACGCGGTCACATATTGCTTAAGAATGGTAATGGCTTCGGAGTCGTTCAACGCTGCGCGAAGTCTTTGCGGGTCACCAATCGCGGAAATGGTGAACGGCGGCGAGTATTTCTTACCGTGCAACGACAGCACGTTGCCGGAACAGATGACCGCCGAATTGAACAGCACCCGCTGATCCATAATCATCAGCGCATCGGCACCGCCGGCCCACAAGGCATTCACCACCGATTCGACGTCCTGCTGGTGGATCACGTAATCGTTGATATTGGCGGTCGTGCCATTGTTGTTGACGGCGTTCTCCCATAACGGAGAATCATCCAGCGTTACCGTTACGCCGCTGCCGCTGAGCGCGGGCAGCATCAGGCTGGAATCCACATTGCTGGAGTCCTTGCCTTGGTTCTGCGTGCTGTCAGTACCGTCGGTGCCATCGGCCTTGAGCGCGTCCGTAAGATTGGCGACCTGTTCGGTCAGATCGCTGACGTCCTGCTGCAGCTGGTTGGCCTCGCCCACGCCTTGCTCCACCAGATCGGCCGTATCGTTGGTGACGGCAACCGTACGGTTGACCCTCACGTTGGTGCTCAGCAGAAAACCGGTCAAGGCAATGACGACGAATACCGCGACACCACCCCATAGGGAGTGCCGTGCACCGTGCTTACCTACATGTCTGGCCATGAATTTCCTGTCTTCTTGCCGACTCTGGTCGCCGCTTTCGAGTGTAGCCACTATTATGACTTTTAGCCTATTGAATGGAGACTATGCTGATGGCTGACGAAGAGCTGCACGAAACCGACTCGAACAACCAGAAGGACTGGCAGAGCGAGACCTCATCCAGAACCGCTGCTGACGAGACCGCCAACAAAGACACCGAGCAGAACGCAGAGAACGCTTCTGCCGAGGAAGACGCGGCTTACGGTGTGAATATGGAGCAGGTGCAGGCCGTGCTCAACGCCACTGCCGATAAGGCCACGCTGACCCCGCAGATGCAGCGCATGATGAACCGTCAGGCGGAGAACACCAAGCGTGTTGAAGAAACCATTAAGGGCACCAAGTCGAACCCACGTTGGTTCGTGCCGCTGTTCTGCGCGTTTATGATCATCGGCCTGATTTGGTGCGTGGTGTACTACCTCTCCCCGTCCGGCTCCTGGCCGATTCCGAACATCGGTGCGTGGAACCTCGGCATCGGCTTCGCCCTGATCATGATCGGATTCCTGATGACGATGGGATGGCGCTGAGTTCCGGCTCGTTGCGCTTATCTATCGGTAGATTGTTTTTCTATCGTTAGGTTGTCCTTAATTCTTATGAGAAAGGCCGACCTCCCGTATGCGGAGGCCGGCCTTTTTCGTGCCTTAGCCTGTTCATCCACAGCTATCCACCACTTATCCACTACGTTATCCACAGCCTGTGGATGAATTACACCCATGTAGTTTTCCACCGAATGTGGAAAACCATGTGGATAAGTGGTGGATAAGCGGCGTTTCTCGGTGTATATCTCGTGCATAACTTTGGATTGTCGCACATCGCCACAGCGAGGGAACAGTTATACACCCGAGTTATCCACTGCAACAAACCCAGTAATACCGCGGCATTCCTAACTTATCCACATAAGTTATCCACAATCTTATGCACTTTTCTACACACTTGTGCACAAGTCACCATTGTGGATAACTCGTTATCGTGGATAACGCGTCATCGTGGATAACTCATCATTGCGCGCATCTCATTACTGTGGATATCTTCATACGGCACACACCCACTCGCCGAACGACGATATCCACATCGCTAATATCCACATCGCCGCTTTCCGCACATACACTGATGCCGGGCACTGCATGTTCCGCAATGCCCGGCATCAATCGTGTTTTTTACAGCCATATCAAGCCATATCAGTGCAGGGAGCCGAAACTCATCCCCCGTAAGGATTGGCCATATTGCACAACAGAATCAACGCAATGACCAGCACCACCATGGCCCAGCCGTACACCTGCATGCGCCATTTCAGGCTTTTACCGCGCCACGCCGGCACACCACCCACCAGCAGCCATGTGAGTATTCCACCCACTACAAAGCCGCCGACATGCGCCTGCCACGCCACGCCACCGACCACGAACGGCAAGGCGAAGTTCACCGCCATCCAGATCAACATGGAGCGGATATCGGCGCCGATACGGCGATATACCACCAGCAATGATGCAAACAGGCCAAATAAGGCTCCAGAAGCCCCGTATGCTGCCATTTGCCAGCCGATGCCTCCCGGAGCCACCGCAGCCCACACCATAAGTCCCAGAGAGCCGCCAAGGCCGGAAATCACATACAGTCCCAAGAACCGCCAGTGGCCGATCATTCGTTCCAGCACTGGGCCCACGGAATACAGGGCAATCATGTTGAACAGGATATGCAATAGCGAGTTCGGCGCATGCAGGAACATCGAGGTGATGAGCGTCCACGGCTCAGCCACCAGTCTGACCGGAGCCGCCATGCCGAGGTGCATCAACCAAGCCCTCAGGCCCGGGGCAATAAATCCCAGCAATACCTCCAGTAGCCACACTGCCACGCACGCAACAATCAGCGCCCAGGTCATCACCGGACCACCGCGCTCCCACTGGTATCGAATCTCCCGTTGTGTAGGAATATGCATGCAGTCCACTGTATCGAAGGTCTCGGATGCGTTCCACGCGCCGCGAAGATGCTGAGCCGGTCGAGGACAGACGGGCGCGGATGAATCGCCCACGAATGTCATTCCACCCAATCGTCACAAACAGCGGCCTAGAATAGGGAGCAGAGTCGGTCTGAATGGGCATACCGACCAGACGATCCCTAGGGAAAGGAGCCGTCATGGAGAACAAGTCTTCTAACGGTTGGAAGTTCTTCGCGCTGCTGTTCGGCGGATTGCTCGCCGCGCTTGTTGGCCTGTACATCTACAAGCAGCAGAACCCGGATTACGATCCGTGGGAGGAGCCGTGGGAGAACAGCTCCTCGCCGGTCGACCTGGGTCTGAATAAGGCCGAGGATGAGGCCGATGACGAGGCGGAAGCCGCCCCGGCCGAAGCCTGATAGGGCAGTCTTTCAACGCAAAAGGGCCCTGTATCCAACCCGCGTGGTTGGGTACAGGGCCCTTTACGTCTCTCAACAGGAACCTGACTCCCCCTCTCTGAGGGGAGCCAGAATGTTCGTGAACTCAGTCGGCCAGAGGAGCAGTGTGCCAGATACGTTCCAAATAGTCCTCCATGGAGCGGTCGGAGCTGAAGTAGCCGGAGTTGGCCACGTTGAGCAAGGCCTTGCGGTTCCATTCGAGCTCGTCGGCGTAGAGGGCCTCGATCTCGGACTGGATGTCCATGTAGGCGGAGAAGTCGGCCAGGGTCATGAACCAGTCCTTGGTCAGCCAGTCGGCCACGAGCGGGGAGTAGGCGTTGCGGTCGCCGTTGGAGAAGGTGCCGTCGGCCACCATATCGATGGCGTGCTTCAGGCGCGGGTCGGCCTCGTAGTAGGGGGCGGGATCGTAGCCCTCGGCGTACTTCTTCTCGACCTCGTCGACGGTCATGCCGAACAGGAAGAAGTTATCGGCGCCGACGCGCTCACGGATCTCGACGTTCGCGCCATCGAGCGTACCGACGGTCATCGCGCCGTTGAGGGCGAACTTCATGTTGCCGGTACCCGAGGCCTCCTTGCCGGCCTGCGAAATCTGCTCGTCAAGCTCGGTGGCCGGGATGAGGTTCTGAGCCATCTCGACGTTGTAGTTCGGCAGCATGTGGACGGCGAGCTTGCCCTTGACGGCCGGATCGCTGCTGATCACGCGGGAAACGTTGTTGATCAGCTCGATGGTCATCTTGGCCAGGTAGTAGCCCGGAGCGGCCTTGGCACCGAAGAACACGGTGCGCGGAGTGATGTCCTCGGCCTTGACCTTGCCGGACTTGATGTCGGCGTAGGTGGAGATCACGGCGAGAATCTTCAGAGACTGGCGCTTGTACTCGTGCAGACGCTTGACCATGGTGTTGAACAGGGTGTTCTCGTCGATATCGATGCCGTAGTGGTCCTTGGCGAAGCCCACGAATGCGTGCTTGTTGGCCTTCTTGACGGCGGCGAACTTCTTGACGAATTCATCGTCCTTGGCCAGCGGCTCGAGGCCCTTGAGCATCTCCAGGTCGGAGAGCCACTTGTCGGTGCCGAGGCCCTCGGTGATGAGGTCGGACAGGCGCGGGTTGGCGAGCTTGACGAAGCGACGCGGGGTCACGCCGTTGGTCACGTTGGTGAACTTGTCCGGGTAGACATCGGAGAAGTTCTTGAGGGTGACGTCCTTCAGGAGCTGGGAGTGTAGCTCGGCCACGCCGTTGACGTGGGAGCCGCCGTAGGTGGCCAGGTAGGCCATGCGCACGGCGTCGCCAGTGTAGATGGCCATGTCCTTGATGGTGTTCTTGTCGACGCCCTTGGACTTGAGCTCGTCCTCGAACTGCGCGTTGATCTTCTCGATGATCTCAAGGTGACGCGGCAGCAGCTCGCCGATCAGGCTGGCCGGCCAGACCTCAAGGGCCTCCGGCAGCAGGGTGTGGCAGGTGTAGTTGAAGGTCTTGGTGGTGATGGACCACGCGGTATCCCAGTCGTAGCCGTACTCATCGGTGAGGATGCGCATAAGCTCGGGGATGCCGATCACCGGGTGGGTGTCGTTGAGCTGGAAGACGATCTTGTTCGGGAAGGTCGTCAGGTCCGGCTTGTCCTGACCCGGGTAGAAGACGCGGATGGCGTCGTGCAGGGATGCGGAGACGAAGAAGTACTGCTGCTCGAGGCGCAGTTCCTTACCGACCTTGGTGGAGTCTTCCGGGTAGAGAATCTTGGAGATGTTCTCGGCCTTGACCTGCGGGGCCACGGCGTCCATGTACTCGGAACGGTTGAAGGCGAGCAGATCGAACTCGTCGTAGCTCTTGGCGGTCCACAGGCGCAGAGTGTTCACACGCTGGGACTTGTAGCCGGGAACCATGTAGTCCACCGGCACGGCGCGCACGGACCAGGCCGGTTCCCAGGTCTTGGTGCCGTCGGCGTTTTCGACGACCTTGCCACCGAAGGAGACCTTCTGATCACGGTTGTAGTCGGTGTGGCCCCACGGCTCTTCGTTGGCCAGCCAGTAGTCCGGGGTTTCGACCTGCTTGCCGTTCTCGTCGAACTTCTGTTTGAAGATGCCGTACTTGTACTGGATGCCGTAGCCGAAGGCCGGCACACCGAGGGAGGCGAGGGAGTCGATGAAGCAGGCGGCCAGACGGCCGAGGCCGCCGTTGCCGAGGCCCGGCTCGTATTCGGCGTCCACGACGTCCTTCGGCTTGAAGCCGAGGGCTTCCACAGCCTTGTCGAACTGGTCGGTCAGGCCAGCGTTCAGCAGTGCGTTCTCCAGCTGCTTGCCCATCAAGAACTCGGCGGACAGGTAGCCGACGGCCTTGGTGTTGCCGTTCACGGTGTCGGCCTGGGTCTCGAACCAGGAGTCGGCAAGGTGGTTGCGCACGGCCTTGGATGCGGCGACATACACGTCAGCAGGGGTGGCCTGCTCGGCGGTGACGTTCTGAGTGTATTTCAGTTGTTCACGAATCTCGTCGGCGAATTGTTCCGCCGTGACAGGAGACTTCGGTGCGGTGATTTCGGTCATTCTGACTTTCCTTCCGGGATAAGTGCCCGTGTTTATTATGCCGCGCGATAGGTATCGTCGCACAAACGTAAGCATGAACTCTCTGTAACGACGATGGCGGAGCGTTCTTGCATACGTTCTCATTGAGAGCGTAGCACATGTCCCGATGTTCCACATCACACCGTATGCCACCGTTTGCATTATGGAAGATCTTCCGGCTCCGGTGCCATGATGGGATACATGGCAGTAATTCTTGAAAAAGACCTGAAACGCGGGCATGACGCGCTGGTGCAATGGCGTGCCGCGGCCCGGGAGCTGGCAGACAACACACCACATCGTCTGACCGTCTCCCCTGTCTTGCCACGCCCGGTGTGGGCGATGGCCGTGCGCTACTCGCTGTTTCTGCTGGAGCGGCGCGCACCCGGCCCTGGCGTGGAGGTGCGCGTTGCGCCGTGGGGTGCGGTCAAGATCCTGGACGGCCCGGAATCGGACCCGCACAACCTCACTCCACCGGACGTCATCGAACTGGAGCCCGAGGTCTGGCTACGACTGGCCTGCGGCATCACCACCTGGGCGGAGGAAAAGGACGCCGGTCACATCAGCGCGGTCGGCGAGCGCGACGACCTGAGCGACCTGCTGCCGCTGTGAGGCGCGGAGCGTAAGCGTAAGCCACCAGCGGCGGCACCATCAGCCATAATCACAAATCCCCTTGTGCTCAACCAAGCACAAGGGGATTATTACGAGAAGACCGGCGTTCAGCTCTTCTTGGGCTTGAGCGCGGAAGGCATGGGCATCGGAATCGGCTTGCGCGGGGCCGGCTTCGGCGCGGCAGGCGCGGAGGCCGGGAACTCGCCGCTGGTCGCCTTTGCGGCGGCTTCGGCAGCCCACTTGGCGTACTCGTCGAGGTCATCCTCCTGCGTAGCGGGAGTTGTCTCGACGGCACCGGAAGCGTGGTCATCAACAGCGGAATCCACATCCTTGTCCGCATACTGGTCATCGATGTCGGCGAACGGGTCAGGAGAGCCCATTCCCGGCTCCTGCTCGCTCAGCTCTTTTGCCAGCTCATCGTAGTCGGTATCGGTGGTCAGGTACTTGAGCTTTCGGGCAATTTTCTGCTGTTTTGCTTTTTGACGTCCGCGGCCCATCTGACCCCCTGCGATTACTGTGCTGTTCGATTCATCAACAATAGAGAGTACCACTAATAGTGGCTTGTTCGTTGTCGGCTCACACTTTTACCATAAAAAGCGTTTATTTGAGGCATATTCAAAGGAATTTCGCATGACCGACGAGCAGCAACTGACAGCGGCAGGCAATGAGATGAGCGCGAGCTTCCTCGCGGCCAAAAAGCGTTCGGACGAAACGCTCGCCAAGCTGGAGGCCAAGCCGTCGTCCTTCACCATGTTGACCGGCGACCGTCCGACCGGCCGGCTGCACCTCGGCCACTACTTCGGCTCGATCCGTGAGCGTGTCGCCATGCAGGAGCGCGGCGTCAACACGAACATCATCATCGCCGACTACCAGGTGATCACCGACCGCGACACCACCGAGCACATCCAAGACAACGTGCTGAACCTGGTGCTCGACTACATGGCCGCTGGCATCGATCCGAACAAGACCATGATGTTCACCCACTCCGCCGTGCCGGCCGAGAACCAGCTGCTGCTGCCGTTCCTGTCCCTGGTCACCGAGGCCGAGCTGCACCGCAACCCGACCGTGAAGTCCGAGATGGAGGCGTCCGGCCACGCGCTGACCGGTCTGCTGCTCACCTACCCGGTGCATCAGGCGTGCGACATCCTCTTCTGCAAAGCCAATGTCGTGCCGATCGGTAAGGACAACCTGCCGCACGTGGAAATCACGCGCACCATCGCCCGCCGTTTCAACGAGCGTTACGCCAAGAAGAACCCGGTGTTCCCGGAGCCGGCCGCCATTCTGTCTGAGGCACCGGAGATTCCGGGTCTCGACGGCCGCAAGATGAGCAAGTCGTACGGCAACTCCATCATGCTGGGCGCCACCGCCGAGGAAACCGCCAAGCTCATCAAGAAGAGCCCGACCGATTCCGAGCGCCGCATCACCTTCGACCCGGTTGCCCGCCCGCAGGTCTCCGCCCTGCTGACCACCGCCGGCCTGGTGACCGGCCGCGACCCGAAGGACATCGCCGAGGAGATCGGTGATTCCGGTGCCGGCGCGCTCAAGGCATACGTCATCGAATCAGTCAACGAGTTCCTGGCCCCGCACCGCGAGCGCCGCGCCGAGCTGGCCAAGGACATGGATTCCATTCGTGACATCCTGCACGACGGCAACAAGCGCGCCAACGCCATCGCCGAGGAGACCCTCGACCAGGTGCGCGAGGCCATGGGCATGAAGTACTGATTTCCCCGCTGCTCGTAGCAAGACGCCGTGTCAGCCCCAACTGGGCAACTGACACGGCGTTTTTTGTATTGCGGCGTCTGCTGTGTCCTATCTTCACTTCGAGGGGCGGATTTCTTGTTTTCCGGACATCTATCTCCGCTTCGAGGGGCTGTTGCTCAAGTAGGCGAGGCACAAAAACGGCGGAATGACGTTGGCGTGAATGGGATTTTATCTGAGATTGAGCGCATGACCAGCCCCTTGAAACGGAGATAGACCTCCGGAAAGGCTCAAATCCGCCCCCTGAAACGGAGAATCAAGCGTTAGTAGCTCTCAATTCAAAAAACACAACATGTTTTCCGTGCAACGCGGCTATCAAGACGGACCTCTGGTCACTTCATGCCGATGGCTTGCATCAATACGTACGCTCCCCGCACAGCAATGTCATTACGACGTGTTGCGGCATAGCGCGCATGACTTCCGGAGTATCGGCGGCGTATGGGTCGGCGTCCAGCAACACCACATCGGCCGGGTCGCCGGATGCAAGGCGGTCACGGCCAGTGGCGGTCGAGGCTGCCAGCGAGGTATGCACATCGAGGCACTGCTCGGGCTGGAACGGCTCGCGGTCAGAGCTTCCGGTGCCGAACACGCCGGCGGAAATGGCCAGCCACGGGTCCAGCGGGGCCACGGGCGCATCCGAGCCCATGCGCAGCGTGGTACCGGCGTCGTGGAGGGCCCTGAACGGATAAGGGATGCCGGCCGGGTTGGCCCAGAAACGGGTGATGACGTCGCGGTCATCCATGGCGTGCTGCGGTTGGATGCTGGCCGTGAGCCCCAGCTCGGTGAAACGCGGGATATCGACGGGTTTGAGCATCTGCGCGTGCTCGATCGATCCATGTGCGTGCGTGGCGGCGACTGCGTTGAGCGCAATGGTGTTCGCTTCGTCGCCAATGGCGTGGCAGGCAATGTCGAAGCCATGCTCGGTGGCTAGGCGCATATAGTCTTCGATTTGCTGCGGCGTGTAGCTCAGCGTGCCATACGTCAGCGGCTCGATGCCCGAATACGGCGTGGAGCAGTAGGCGGAGCGGGTGTTGAGCGATCCGTCCGAGATGAGCTTCATGACGCCCACATGGCCGAGCCCGGCGCTGCCCGGCAATTCCTTGCCGGTATGCCAACCCGCGTCAATGGCGGCTCGCAACCGCTCGGGGTATACACCGGCATCCACGCGCAAACCGTTAATGCCGGCCGCGAAACGATTGGTCCACGTATCGATGTTTTCGGCCATTTCATAATCGCGGATGCCCACCACGCCCTTATTCGCGGCGTTCTGTTCGGCCTCGCGCAGCAGACGGTCAGTCTCTTCAGCAGCGCCCGGCGCCTTGTCGAAGGCGATGTAGGCGTTGAACCATTCGAGTTCACCGACCAGACCGGATTCGTCCACATGTACGCCAAGCCTGCGGGCCGCGGCGGAGTTCACCCATCCGCAGTGCATGTCCGCGCTGGAGAGGGCCACCGGCTGTTCGCCGGTCACGGCGTCAATTGCGGTCAGTGTGGGCTGCTCGTCGTCAGCCCACAGCGAGTGACGGAATCGCATGCCCACCACGAAGGCATCTGGGTCAAGCGTGCCGACGGCGCGGCGTTCATCCAGATGACGGCGCAACATGTCCATCGCTTCGGCGGCGGAACGGGCATTGATGAGGTCCAGTCGGCCCAGCGTCTTGGCCCATTGCGTGAAGTGCGTGTGGCAGTCCCACAGGCCGGGAATAACCCACAGGCCGTCGGCGTCGATGGTGGTTTCGTCGGCGGGTGCGGCGGCCGACGTTGGGATTGAGACGCTGCCAGAAGCAATGGCATTCGTCGCGTATGCCAACGATGTCGTATGCGCCTTAGTCTGCATCGTGCTGTCCGAAGCCGAGACCGTTCCAGCAGGGCCGACAGACGCAACAACCCCATCGCGAAGCACCACATCCACGCGGTCCTGAGACCCCGGAACACCGGCATTGACAATACGCACCAAGCTACTCATACCCGCCATCATGCCACCTTTGCATGAACGCCATGGAGATTCGTTCAAGCTGAATCGCGCCGTCGGCGGCGATTCCCGTTGGCTGCCTGCAAACCCCTACGTTCCATGTAATTGCGGGATGGCCTGCAACTGCGATGAACACCCATAGTTTATCCACCGACTTATCCACATTTATCCACCGAAAAATTGGGGCGGTAGACAGGGCCGGCAGCCGGACTCTACACTGCGAGGACAAAGCGAACATCACGAAGGGGTGATCATCATGGGTAGCTCAACGGCATTGACCGAGCTGACAATGCAGAAGTACCAACGAATGCAGACGTGCGCAGATGTTCAACGACGAAGCGCATGGCGCCCACCCTATGCCCTGACAACAGCGTTGGAGCTTTTGTCAATTGAAGTACCCCGCATATCAAGCAAACACAGAGGCCTTGCAACTACAACCATTGTTGCGGTTCCACACGCCAATGACAAACGGCACATTGTGGGGGTCAAAGTGGTTGTATGGCCTTTTCCACTAGACACGGTCATAATCGAGGGACAATACAAACGGCTGAAATTCGAGCCTCTGCTGCCAATTATTCCGACGACGCAGGAATAATGAGCCCGATAGAGTCAGTCCGCACCGTCCGCACCGCGCTACGGTATTCAAAACCCATTTCAAGGGGCTGATCTGGCCTCAATGGTTCCTGCCGAACCACAAAAAAGCCACTCCTCTGTCATACGAGCCGACCGCACAGCAGGCACGTGTCATTTGACGCTGCAGGCCTCGGACTCCATGGCTTCCATGGGCTCGTCAACGAGCACGGTGCCGGACGGCAGGGTGCCGGGCAGCGGATCGTCCATGTAGTGGTCGAATTCGTAGAGCATGCGCTCGTTCGGCTTGGCGGTCAGCAACGAAACCACCACGATGAACAGCAGCGAAATGATGAACGCCGGCAGCAGCTCATAGACGGCGAATACGCCGCCCAAGGGCTTGACGAGGTTGTGCCAGATCAGCACGGCCGCCGTGCCGGACAGCATGCCGGCCACGGCTCCGGCCTTGTTGGCGCGACGCCAGTATAGCGAGCACAGCATCAACGGGCCGAATGAGGCGCCAAGCCCGGCCCACGCGTAAGACACCACCTGGAAGATCGAAGAGTTCTGGTCGTATGCCACCAGAATGCCGAACAGGAACATGACCACCAGCGTGACCCTGGCCACAATCATGACCTGTTTGTCGGTGGCCTTGCGGTGCAGCAGCCCGCGGAAGATGTTCTCGCCCATGGCCGAAGCGCCGATGATCAGATACGAGGAGCTGGAGCTCATCGAGGCCGCGAAAATGCCGGAGACCACCACGCCGCACATGAAGCTCGGCAGCAGGGTCTGCGCCAGCACGATGAAGATGGTTTCCGCATCGGTGGAGGTCAGCAGTTCGGTGGGCATCATCGCACGCCCCACCAAGCCGATGCACACTGCGCAACCCAGCGAAATCACGCACCAGGAGGTGGCGATGATTCGGGACTTGCGCACTTCTTCCACGCTGCGGATGGACAGGAAGCGCACCAGCACCTGCGGCATACCGAAGTAACCCAGGCCCCACGCCAGCATGGAGATGATGGTGATGATGCCGTAGTCGGAGGGCGCGCCGAACACGGCCTTGCCCGCCTCGACGAGCTGCTGGCCGGTGGCCGGGTCCAGCTTGGGCGCGGCCACCTGCGTGCCGGACAGGTAGCCGGGGATGGCACGCAGGAATTCCACGGTGTTGTCGATGCCGCCCGCGCTGGCCACGGTGCCGATGAACACCACCGCGAGCGCGAAGAACAGCATGCCCTGAATGAAGTCGGTCATCACCACGGACAAGTAGCCGCCCACCACGGTGTAGACGAACACGACCACCGCGCCGATGATCATCATGACGTGGTAGTCGAAACCGAACAACGTGGCGAACAGCTTGCCCACGGTCACGAAGCAGCTGCCCACGTACACGCTGAAGAACACCAGGATGATCACGGCCGCGATGGTGGAGATCACGCCCTTCTTGTCATGGAAACGCTTGGCGAAGAAGTCAGGAATGGTGATGGCATCGCCGGCCACTACCGAGTAGCGGCGCAGTCGCCGGGCCACAAGCTTCCAGTTGAGATAGGTGCCGAGCGCCAGTCCGATGGCGGTCCACATCGGGTCGGCCGCGCCGGTGAAGTAGGCCAGGCCCGGCAGGCCCATCAGCAGCCAGCCGCTCATGTCGGAGGCTTCGGCGCTCAGGGCCGTGAGCCACGGCCCCACGCCGCGCCCGCCCGCAAAGTATTCTTTGGAGGAGGAGTTGGAGCGTTTGGAGTAGATGAATCCGATGGACAGCATGGCCGCAAAATAGATGACCATGGCCAGCAGAATCCAGAAATCGTTGGCCAACTGCGACCCCTCCTCGATCATGACGCCGGAGCGGCGTCATACAGACCGTCACAGCCGTGAATACGGCCGCAACGCACTTCGCCTGATGGTAATGGATACAAGGGCTCAAGCACCTTCCACCGTTTCCATACTGAGACGCTGTTTTATCCGAGCTCCCCTCACCCGAGGGGAGCCAAGATGACGGTCAGATGTCGTAGCGCCAGGACTTGTCGGTCACCACGCGGGCCATCGCCAAACCGATCGGCAGACAGATAATCACCATGAACGCACGGAACGCCCAGTCCAGCGCATTCATGGTCTGGAAGCTGCCGAGGTACCACATGGCACGGTACATATACAGACCGGGCACCATGATCACGATCGACGGCACGGTCAGGCAGATGCGCGGGTAGCCGAGGTGCGGCGGTAGCCAGCCGCGTCGCACGGATGAACGCCACGCCGATGCCAGAATGCCCGCCAGGAACGCGCCGATGAAGGTAGCCATCTCGGGTGCCACGTTGAAGTCTTGCGATTCCAAGCGCAGCGTGTCCGTGATCGCACCGATCAGGGCGGCGGCCAGGCACATGCGCTGCGGCGAATTGAACAGCACAGAGAAGCCCCACACGCCGACGAACGCCGCCACGAACCGCAGCAATCCGTTGACCCACGGGTCAAGCCCCAGCGGTTCAAAGCCTTCCGGGTGCAGGTGCACCATCACGGCCACGGCCCAGCCTGCCAGCGTGGCCATCAGGATGATGCACAGCACGTACGCCACGCGCTGGATGCCCGAGGGGAAGTCGATTTTCGCCATGTCGAGTCCGCCGGTGATGAGCGGGAAACCGGGGATCACGAACAGCATGGCGCCGATGTAGGCCGTATCGTGCGAGAGCGCGACTGGGTCGAAAACGCCGATGAGTCGCAGGGTGCCGGTGCAGGCGAGCGCCGCCGCGGCCACGCACACAAAGGTGACGAAGAACTGGTTCAGATGGTATGCAAACAGCCGGCGACGCATCCACTGGCCAAGGCCCGCGCCCACGAACGCACCAATCATGTCGTATGGGCCGCCGCCGAGCAGGAACACAAAGGCCGCGCAGGCCAGGGCGGAGGCCAAACCGGAGAACCACGGCTTGTACAGCGGCTTGCGTCGCTCAATCAGATCGAGCCGCTCGTGCGCCTGCCGCACGGTGATACCGCCCTTGGCCTTCTCTTCGTCGGAGCGCTCGTTGAAGTGTTCGGCGTATTCCTTGGGCACGCGATTCTTGCGCTTCGTACTGCTTGCAGCAGGGCTTTCGGCGGTTGCGCCGTTCGCCGCGTTCGCCGCCGCGCCCTCAGCGCCCGCCTCGGCATTCGCCGCGTTCGCCGATTCAACCGACTCATTGGAGTCACCGGTAAACACTTCGGCATCGTCGTAGGCCTTCTCTTCGGCCGCTTTGTCTTCGACCGGAGTGACTTCCGCGCTGTCCGCCAAAAGTCGGTGGGCTTCTTCATTGTCATCGTCCAAGGACTTGGCCACGGAGGTCACGAGTACCTTGGTTTTCGACGCAAGATCCAGCGCCTCGTCCACGCTGCCGTTGGCCGCCTCAGCCTCGGCCTTGGCACGTTCGCGCAGGCGCTTGGCCAGATCGGCCGAATACTGCGAAGCGTCACGTTCGTCCAAATGCTTGACCACGCCATCGGACAGTTGCGAATCGACGTGATACATCGACCCCTTGCCGAGATTCACGGAGAACCAGTCGGCGAAATGTTCCAGCAGCCAGATACGTTCGGTGTTCACGCCGGTACTCGGCAAATCCACGACTTCGGTGATGCGGTTACGACCATCCGTGCAGGTGGCCTCGATATCCGTCAGGTTCACGTCGGCACGTACGTGCACGCCCAGCGGGTAGGCGATGCGGTGCATCATTTCACGCACGCGGAAGGAGCCGGTGCCGGCTCCCAGGTCCAGCATGCCGACTCGTACAATCACGCTGGCTTTGGCGGCGATACCGGCGTCCACCACCGGTTTTTCCCAATCGCGTGCAATATCTTCCATGTCCAGCGGAATGGAGTGGGTGTGGAATTTACGTACAGCCGTTGCGCCTTTCGCTTCGGGCGCACTTTTTTTCTTCTGTTCGCTCACATCCTTCATTACTACTCCCCGCCTTCCCCGCCAGCAATCGTAAGGTGTTCAAATCTTCCGCGAATCGGACAGTGTCTCATATGCTGTCCGATATTCGGTCTCTATAGGTGGACAACTTGGCGCACTATATGGACTTCGTAACGTAAATAGCGATTTCGCGGAGATACACTATTGCCCACACAACAACCACGTTGAATATGGGCTGTGGGCTCGCAACGACTGGCCTCAACAACTGCGGAGGAGCTGCAGGCGACCGGTAGACCGAGCAACCTGTTATTCGGCAAAGGAGGTTATATGGCAACACCTGAAGAACAGATCACTCCCGCTGACGCCGCCATCGTCACTACCGGGACCGGCCGAAAGGGCCCGGAGGAGCATGATCTTCCCGAAAGCCTGAAGTACGACATGGATCTGTGTCTTGAGATCCTGCGTAACGTACTGGGCGAATACAACCCCGAACTGCTGTCTACGTTCGACACCGTGCGTCATTACGCGGTGGAGGCCAGCGCCGAGCATTTCGCCGAGCTGAAGGATCCGAACCCCGACCAGGATGGCCTGAAGGAGGCCGTGAACGTCATCGACAACATGACGTTGCACGACGCCCAGCTGCTGGCCCGCGCGTTCGCCACGTATTTCCATCTGGCAAACCTGTCCGAGGAGAACTACCGCGTTTCCGTGCTCCACGAGCGCGAGAACAACGTGTCCGTTGACCAGGCGGTCGACCCGATCAACGAGCTCACCGTCGCTTACCATCAGCTCATCAATGAGACTGGCCCGGCCAAGGCCAAGGAACTGCTCAACCAGCTCGAATTCCACCCCGTCTTCACGGCGCACCCCACTGAGGCCCGTCGTAAGGCCGTGGAAGGCAAGATTCGCCGCATTTTCGAATTGCTTGAGGAGTACAAGCGCCTCGGCGGCTCGGATAAGAAGGAATGCCTGCGCCGTCTCTACAACGAGATCGACGCCCTGTTCCGCACTTCTCCAATCGCGCTGAAGAAGCCGACCCCGGTTGAGGAAGCGGACACGATTCTCGACATCTTCGACAACACGCTGTTCAACACCATCCCCAAGGTCTACCGTCGCTTCGACGACTGGGTCCTGGGCGACAAGGCCGGTCTCGTCGAGCCCGCTTGCCCCGCGTTCTTCCACCCGGGCAGCTGGATCGGCTCCGACCGCGACGGCAACCCGAACGTCACCGCCAAGGTGAGCCGCGCCGTGGCCCGCAAGTTCTCCGATCACGTGATTGCCGCCCTTGAGGAAGCCACCCGCACCGTAGGCCGCAACCTCACGATGGAAGCCGAGACCACGCCGCCAAGCGCCGAGCTCAAGAGCCTCTGGAGCCACCAGAAGGAAATGAGCGAGCGTCTGACCGACAAAGCCGCCCTGATCTCCACCAAGGAGATGCACCGCGCGGTCATGCTGGTAATGGCCGATCGTCTGCACTACACCATCGAGCGTGACGCCGACCTCATGTACCACTCCTGCGACGACTTCCTCGCCGACCTCAAGGTGGTCCAGCGTTCGCTGGCCGCCGCCGGCGCCAAGCGTTCCGCCTACGGCCCGCTGCAGGATCTGATCTGGCAGACCGAGACCTTCGGCTTCCACATGGTGGAGATGGAGTTCCGTCAGCACTCCGTGGTGCACGCCCGCGCCCTTGCGGATATCCGCGAGCACGGCCTGCACGGCGAGCGCGGCGAACTGCAGCCGATGACGCACGAGGTGCTCGACACCTTCCGCGCCCTCGGTGCCATCCAGAAGCGCAACGGCCTCAAGGCCGCCCGCCGCTACATCATCTCCTTCACCAAGAGCGCCCAGAACATCAAGGATGTCTACGAGCTCAACCGCCTGGCCTTCTCCCACCCGGAGGACGTGCCCACCATCGACGTGATCCCGCTGTTCGAGCAGCTTGAGGATCTGCAAAACTCGGTGGACGTGCTCGAGGAAATGATCAAGATCCCCGAGGTCCAGGCTCGTCTGAAGGCCACCGGCAACAAGCTCGAGGTCATGCTCGGCTACTCCGACTCCTCGAAGGACGCCGGCCCGACCTCCGCCACGCTGGCCCTGCACTCCGCTCAGGAGCGCATTGCCAAGTGGGCTGAGTCGCACGACATCGATCTGACCCTGTTCCATGGCCGCGGCGGCGCCGTCGGTCGTGGTGGCGGCCCCGCCAACCGTGCGGTGCTCGCCCAGCCGGTCGGTTCCGTCAAGTGCCGCTTCAAGCTCACCGAGCAGGGTGAGGTCATCTTCGCCCGTTACGGCAACCCGGTGCTGGCCATCCGCCACGTCGAGTCCGTGGCTGCGGCGACCTTGCTGCAGTCCGCGCCGAGCGTGGAGAAGCGCAACACCGAGATGACCGAGAAGTACGCCGATATGGCCGCTCAGCTCGACGAGGCCGCGCACAACCGCTTCCTCAACCTGTTGAACACCGACGGCTTCGCTCCGTGGTTCTCGATCGTCACGCCGCTGACCGAAATCGGCCTGCTGCCGATCGGCTCCCGCCCGGCCAAGCGTGGCCTCGGCGCCAAGTCGCTCGACGACCTGCGCACGATTCCGTGGATCTTCTCCTGGGCTCAGGCCCGCATCAACCTGGCCGCCTGGTACGGTCTCGGCACTGCCTGCGAGAAGTTCGGCGATCTGGAGACCATGCGCAAGGCCTACGAGGAGTGGCCGCTGTTCTCCACCTTCATCGACAACATCGAGATGTCCATTGCCAAGACGGACGAGCGCATCGCCAAGATGTACCTCGCCCTCGGCGACCGCGAGGACCTCAATGAGAAGGTGCTCAACGAGATGGAGCTCACCCGCAAGTGGGTTCTGGCCATCGTGGGCGACAAGTGGCCGCTGCAGCACCGTCACGTGCTCGGCCAGGCCATCCGCATCCGCTCCCCGTACGTGGACGCGCTGTCCGTCACTCAGGTGCTGGCGCTCAAGTCGCTGCGCAAGAAGGTGGACAAGGAAGAGCTCTCGCAAAGCCAGCAGGCAGGATTCATCTATCTGATCCTCTGCACCGTTTCAGGTGTCGCCGCTGGCCTGCAGAACACAGGCTGACGTTTTGGCCGGTGTTGGGCCGCACGCGCGGCCCAACACCGCTTGGGAAGCCCGGTGGGCTTCCCAAGGCCAAAACGTAACGATGGTTTTTGCGCAATAGCTTTGCGCGCACAAAAACCATCACAGCACAGCAACCCCCGCGACTCAGCGGGGGTTTCCTTTTACCCGCGCATATCGGTAAAGTCCCACTCGCCAGAGTGGGACTTCCCTGTTTCACGCCATTTCACGCCGCAGTAGACTCGCGCTCAATAAGCTTGTACCCCACGTTCACGGTCTGCGGGAAGAACTCGTCGTCCGGGTTCTCAATACGCCGCATAAGCAAAGTCAGCGCGGTATCCGCCATGCCCTTGAAATCGGTGGCCACGGTGGTCAAAGTCGGCACGCTGTACGCGCCCTGGCTCAGGCCGTCGAAGCCGATAACGCGCACATCGCCCGGCACGCTCACGCCATCGCCCGGCACGCTCACGCCATCGCCCGCCAGACCACGCAGAATACCGAGCGCAATACCGTCGTTCAGGCAGTACAGTCCGTCATACTTGCACTTGCCTTTCTTAGCCAAGCCGCGCCCGGCCTCGATACCGCCGTCAATCGACCACGAGGATTTGATGAAATCGCGGCGCTCGTCAAACGGCAGTCCGGCCGCGAGAATCGTCTCCTTGGCGGCCCGCATACGAATATCACGTGAGCCGGGAATGATGTTGGGATTGTTGAGATCGCGATTGTCGCCGACGATGCCGATGCGCGCACAGCCGCGCGTAATAAGATGCTGGACCGCCGCCCGTGAGCCGGCGTCGCTCGGCGCGTTCACGGTGTCGGTGGGCAGGCTGGTGTCGTAGTTTTCCAGCATGACGGCCGGGTGCCGCTTCAGGATATCGACCGCGCGTGACGCATTGATGGCGATGATGCCGTCCGAAAACGTGTACGACAGATCGTTGTCGTCGGTAAGATACCGGGACAGTTCGATGAGCATGTGCGAGCCGCGCTTGTGCACTTCCTCAGCCACGCACATGGCCAGCTGGGAGAAATAGTCGCCCTCGATGCCCGAGGTAAGGAAGGTGATGGTATCGGACCGCCCAGAACGCAGGGACCGGCCAGACAGGTTGATCTTGTAGCCGAGTTTGCGAGCGGCGTCACGCACGCGCTGCGTGGTTTCGGGCTTGACGTAATCCTTGCCTCGCAGGGCCGCGGAGGCGGTGGTGGCGGTCACTCCGGCCAGTTCGCCGACATCCTTTAAGGTCACCATCGTTATCGTCTCCGCATATCACGAACCTCATCGATAAGATACATCGTATCGCTTCGCTAACCGACCGACTGCGTTGCCACATCCGAAGGACGCATCCCCCCCCACCCGTATCCACAACGAGACCGAAACCATCGGCCGTTGCGCCGCCCGATACCTGATGGATGCCATCGACGGGCATCCGCATCACGGTGTCGATTACGTGCCCTGCCGCCTGATCCAGCGCGAATCGACGCTGCCGCTGGATTGATGCTTGCGGCTCTTATCCGAGGAGCCGCACAGGTCGTCGTTTCTCGCTAGTCAGCACTATACGCTCACTAGCGAGGCGCGACCGTCAGATCATAGTTGCCAACGGGATCGCCATCCGCTTCATCCGGCACGCTCTCGGAAGAAACCACCGGAATCACATACGAATGGAATTCCGGCGTTTGTCCGGCGATCCTCCGTTCAAGCAGATCCACAATAGTGGCAGCCATCTCCTCATACGGCTGTATCACCGTAGGAAGCGGCGGATATGCGATCTTATGGACGAACGAGCCATCATAACCAAATACAAATAGGTCATCCGGAATGCGACGCCCTCGCGAAAGCGCCTCACGCTGGACCGCAAGTGCAACCAGATCGGCTGCGAAAATACCATCCACGCCCGGGTACTGATCGAGGAACATTTTGGCGGTTTGCAGGTAGGACGAGAATTCAAACTGGTTGAGTCGCAACTCATAGGTAAAGCATTCGACGCCGTGGTCACGCATCTGTTCGGCAAACACCTTATGCCGTTGCGCGGAAGGAGACAGCACCTTCGAGTAGCCTACAAACTGCACCACTTTCTTACAGCCATGCTTCAAAAACGCCTCGGCCGCGATATGTCCGCCCTGCACATGGTCTGCATGCACCACCGGAATGTCATCGGCCAAGGAACGATCCAGGGATATGATCGGCAAACCAATGCCGGAGTAATCGATGTCCACGGAATGGCTGCCCACAATAATGCCATCGACCTTGTTGGCGGTAAGCATATCCAGGTATTTGCGCTCTTTTGCCGGGGAATGCATGGTGTCGCACAGAATCATCTTGTATCCGCGACGATCCAGTTCGTCTTCAATGCGGGAAGCCATGGTGGCGAAGAACGGCTGCACCACATCGGGGATGACCAATCCGACAAAATTAGTGCGCTTGGTGGTCAGGCTTCGCGCGATCTGATTGGGTTGGTAGTGCAGCAGGTCTATGGCATCCTGAATGGCGCTCTTGGTTTTTTCCGACATATAGCCACGTTCGTTGAGATAGCGCGACACCGTGTTCTTGGATACTCCCGCTACCCGCGCAACGTCCGTTATCGTGGCCATGAGTTTTTCTCCCGTTATAGCAATTGGCGGCAAACGTTTCCCTACCAGTTTAATAGGGAAACGCCCGCCGCCTATGGACAAGCCCCTAGGGTCTGAGCGCGTACCCCCGGATATCGGCAAGCGCGGCATCGCCGCCATGCGGCTCGACCGCGATCTCATTGCAGGTCGCAGGAGCGAACACGTTCAGGGAATGCACCACACGGCCTCCGTTGATGAAGATCTCCAGCGAACTGGTGTCGCCGATCACTTCCACTTCCATTCGGGGGCTTCCGGCGACCATCAGCGGGCTATGGGTCTTCCCCTTGCTCCACCCATCGGAATCGTTGCGGTCGACGCTCATCTCGGCATGCTCCAAGTCAAATGTGCATACCGTGCGTTTGCCTTCACCGCATCGGAGCAGCAGGTCCACCTGCTTCGCTCGCGTGGCCTCAAGGTCAAGCGCAAAGGAAAGATCGAAATGCACGCCGTCTCCGGCCTGGACGACATGCCTCTGCCCGTCGCGCACGGTCACGTTTTCCTCGGCGCTCATGTCCGCACGCAGCCGATCAAGCTCCGCCACAGGACGGAACGACAGCGTCAGGTCATCGTTCAATACGACCTCGCGCGGCACCGAAAGCGATCCGCACCATCCCTGCTGGTATGTCGGGCCCCAGTCTTTCCAGAATGGCATCCAATCCCAGCCGTTGGCCCAGCCAACGGCAATCCGACGTCCCTGGGCATCCACGAACGTCTGCGGCGCATAGAAATCGAAGCCCCAGTCGGATTCACCGGTCACCGTGTAGACAAAGCGGCCCGTGGCATAGTCGATATCGCCAACGAAATACACCGTGGTACGCTCGCCGGCACCCATGGGCGAGCATAGGAACACCCATTTGTCTTTCAGCGGGAAGAAGTCCGGGCACTCCCACATGTATCCCCACTCGCCACGGGACTCGTGCATGACGTTAAGGAACTCCCAATCAAGAAGATTCTCGGATCGGTACAAGAGAGCTTGCGCCTTGCCGTCGCGCTGCGCGCCGACCACCATGTAGTACAGCCCTTCATGCTCCCACATCTTGGGGTCGCGGAAGTAATCCGTGGGAACACCGCTGGGGGCCTCGATCACGGGATTGCCCTCGTACTTGGTAAAGTGCACACCGTCTTCGCTGATGGCTATGTTCTGTGTCTGCACAAAGCCATTGCCATGGTTGGCGGTGCCGGTGTACGCCACGTACAGCTTGCCGTCCTTCTCGATGGCGCTGCCCGAGAAGCATCCGCCCTGGGGGTGGTCGTCGTATGGCTCGCTGGGCGCCAACGCCATCGGCAACTGGGTCCAGTGCAGCAGGTCGTCGCTGACCGCATGGCCCCAATGCATCTTTCCCCAGAACCCGCTATACGGGTTGAACTGGTAGAAGAAATGGTACTGGCCCCGGTAATAGATCAGACCATTGGGGTCGTTGATCCAGCCGCACGGCCCCATAAGATGATAGGTTTGGCGCATACTGGCCTGTGCTACCTCGGGGGCGTGTTCGGCGATATAGGTCGAGGCCGTATCGATGGCCTGCTGCATGGACTTTGTTGTCATGGGAACTCTCCTTGGTCCCTTAATGGTTAGGGTTATGTCGCCTTACTGCTTCGCGTCGAATTCTTCGCGAAGCTTCTTGGCGAATTGCGTGTTCAGCTCGGACTCGCGACGGGCTTTGTCTTCCTTGATGCGGAACTGTTCATCGCGCGCGGGCTTGTATTCCTTCCACCGTGCCGCATATGCCTCGCGGGCGGAACGCTGCTCATCGGTCAGCTCAGGCTGAGGCAGCACACGTTCCGGAAGCTGCGGCACTACCGGCAACCGGTCCTCGACCGGGGCAATGGTCAGCGGAGTCGCCGTGGGCAATGTCTGATACCAGTAAGCCGTGGAACTCCAATCATCGGACAGGTGATTGGCGTGCCCATGCTCGATCGTGACTTTGAGATGCTTCTCGAAACGCACCGGGTCCGTGATGTGGAATCGATACGAAACCTGGAAGCCATCCGTATCTCCCTCATGGACGATGGTGCCGAAGAACGGATAGGCATTACGCTGCATGCCCCATGCATGGTTGAAGTAATCCTCGGTGCCGGTGCCATTGAGCGAGGGATATTCCTCCCCGTCGATGAAGAACATGTCGTTGCCCTCACCCCACCAGCTGCCCTGGAAATGCTTGACGGTGAGATTGCAGCCCACGTAATGACCGGTGCCTTCAACGTCCAGCACGGTGTAGTTGTGCTCGCCCTTGAAGTTGGTGACGTTGTTGACCTCCGGGCTGTTGACCTGCAGGTCGGGACCCCAGCCGTCGCACGGGTTCTCACGATGCCATGCCGCATGGAAGTAAGCGGTGTCCTCGGGCAGCGGCTCGGCATACATTTCATAATCAATGTTGAAGTAGAGAATGAATGGCAGCTCGTTCTCGTTGATGATCTCGATTTTCGCCTTCTTGTTGAAGGGCATCGGGAAGTAGCACGAGACCGAGCAGGGAGCCCCGTAACGGCCTGTCTCTTCCGGCTTCAGCGATACGTTGAACGGCAACGATGAGAAGTTGCCCGGATAGCTGTTGCCGATGCAGAAGAAATCACCGAACGGGCATAGCACGCTTGGCGTATCCTCGTCATCCCAGGTGATTCGAATGAGTGCCTTGCGGTAATAGAACGGATCATAGTCATCCCAGATCACGCCAAGTGCGGGATGGATCTCCATTACGGGAGCGGCAGAGGCCTGCGCGACCGGATCGAGAATGGAGGGTGCAGCAACCCTGCGGCAGCTGGAAGTCATCCACATATGCGTGATACAGCCTGGACCTTCGATTTCTCCAAGCGTGATGGTTTCACCGGCGGGCACTTCCCAGTAGTCTTGGTTCTTACCCCGCTGATCCCAGCTGGCAAGTCGACCATTGCGAGCATGGTGGACGCTCGTCAGGTCTTTGAACATTCCCGAGATTGCACTCATGGCGTTCTCCTTTGTCATTGATTTTGTTGTTTTTTTTTGGGGGGGTATCGACAGCGACGAATGTCAGCCCTTGACCGCGCCGGCGACCATGCCGCCGACGATCTTCTTCTGGAACAATCCGTAGAAGATGAGTTCAGGGATGATGATCATCACCGATGAAGCGACTATGCCGCCGTAATCCACGGTGTAAGTGCCCTTGAAGAAGCTGGCTCCCATGGACAGCGTATAGTCGGCCTGATTGCGCAGCATCACGGAAGCGTACGGGTATTCGTTCCAGATGTAGAGCACGTTGAAAATCACCACGGTAGCGATCACCGGCTTGGTCATGGGCAGGATCACCCGGAACATCAGATCCCATATCGAACAGCCGTCGATGACGGCGGCCTCGTCGATCTCCGCGGGAAGCGCTTTGAGATAACCGACGAACAGCAGCGTGTTGAAGGAAATCGATGAGGCGACATACGGCATGATCAACGCCCATTGCTCCTTGAGCCCGAAGAACATGTTGATCTTGTAGACCGGGAACAGGAGGATGAACGGAGTCACGCTCAGGCCGGCAATGAGAAAGGCGTACACCGCCTTAGTCAGGCCGGGGCGCTTGTACGTCATGCGGGCCAGAGCGAAGGAGCTGAAGAAAGTGATGGTCAGCTCGATGATCAGGGAGACCACGCACACCACGAACGTATTGAGATACAGCCTCGGATAGTTCAGCGTTTTCAAGGCATTGCGGTAATTGTCCCAATTCAACGCCTTGGGCCAGCTCAACGGGTCGGACATGATTTCGGCGTTCGACTTGAACGACATCATGAGCATCCACAGGAGCGGGAACACCATCAGGACGGTGATCACCACCATAAGAATGGTGAACCATGTTTTTGCACGTTTCGACATCATGGCCGATCAGCCCCTTTCCTTGGAGCACAGGAGGTAGATTCCGGTGATTGCCAGCGACACGAGGAAGGTCACGGTGGCGATGGACATGCCATAGCCGTACTCACCGGACTGGAAGGCCATCGAGTAGCTGTAGGTGACCAACGTCTCTGACATATGGTTGGGTCCACCGCCGGTAGTTTGCTGCACGATCTCGAAGATCTTGAAGATTCCGGTGATGATCAGCACGACCACGGTGGAAATGGTCGAGCGCATCATCGGTATGGTCACATGAATCGTGCGCTGCCAGGCATTGGCGCCATCCACGCGCACGGCTTCCATCACTTCTTCCGGAATCATTTTGAGTCCCGCTATGAAGATGGTGGTCAGGTAGCCAAGCTGCTGCCAGAAATAGATGAACGCGATCGAATACGGAGACAGCGTCGTCCCGCCGATCCACTGCTGGGCCAGGTCTCCCGCGCCGATGGCCCGCAGGACGCCATTGACCACGCCGATCTTCGGGTCGAGAATGTACACCCAGATAATGCCTACGATAATCGGAGCGATAATGGCCGGCGAGAACACCAGCGCCTTGGACGTATCGGCAAATGCCAGTTTGTTGTTGAGCAGCAGCGCCAACAGAAACGAAAGCACCAGGAGCAGCACCGACGCCACCACGAAAATGATGGCAGTATTGGCCAAAGATTTCCAGAAGATATCATCTTTGACCAGCCGCACGTAGTTGTCGATTCCATTGAAACGGGCCTTGCCGATACCTGAGTATTTGGTGAAACTGTAGGCCACTGCAATGCCGATAGGCAAAATGATGAACACTACATACACCGCAAGCGTGGGAATCAGAAACCCTACCTTATAGCGCGTTTTGCTAAGCCAATGCATTACGGCACACTTTCTGCGAAAAAACAATGTGATGATCAGGGCAACGGTGCGGCCGGCCGGCTGTGAGACCGGCCACACCCATCGAGGAGGAGATATGCATTACTTCGAGTTGGCCAGCGCCTCATCCATCTTGGCGACGGCATCGGCCGGAGTATGGGTTCCCTGCATAACGCCGAAGAGCCCGTCATACAACGATGCCTGCACCGCGGAGGGCACCGTCAGATCAGGAGCGGCGGTAGGCGACTTCCACCCATTGCCCAAGGCCTCGACCATGGCATTCATCGCGTACTTGTCCGAAGACGGAGCAAGACCGTCATAACTGGTGGCCGGGAACATGGAGCTCTCATAAGACAGTTCAGCGGCATCCTTGCTGTAGTAGAACTTGAGGAAGGCATAGGTCGCCTCCTTGACGGCATCGTTGTCGGCAACGGTAGCCGGAACTGCGATAGGCGCGGAAGGCACCTTCATATCGATTTCCTGATCGGCCGAGGAATCCGTGAACTTCGGCCCCCACCAGAATCCGATACGATCGCCAATGTTCTTATCGAATTCAGCGCAATCCCATTGGCCGGTACCGAACATCGCGGCTTTGCCCTCATCGAACTGCTGCTTGGCATCGAAGTACTCGATAGTGGACATATTCTCCGGGAACGCACCGGCATCGGCCAACCCCTTGATCCTGTCGAAGGCCTTGGCCAGCTCCGCATCGGAGAACGTCCCCTTACCGTCGAGGATGGACGCGATGTCATCCCCCCAGCCATAACGAGATAGCCAAATGTTGAATTCCCACATGGCATACGAGCTGTTCTTGGAACCAATCGACAGCGGCGTGACCCCGCTGTCCTTGAGCTTGGCAACCATGTCAAGGAACTCGTCGTATGTGGTGTCGTCGGTCGGATAATCGACGCCGGCCTTATCGAAAAACATCCTTGTTGTAGAAGATGCCCTGCACATTGCTCTGGTATGGCAATCCATACTGAACCCCGTTGCCGTCCCGGAACGCGGCCTCGGAACCATTCAGCGCATCTTTGACATCGCTGTTCTGATCAAGAAAATCCGTAAGATCCATGAGCACACCGGCTTCATTGAATTCGGTGACCTGTGACCCCTCGACCCAGAAGACCTGCGGCAAGGTGCCGTCAGAGGCGGCGAGCTTCATGTTCTTGGCATGCGATTCGGTGTCAGCGGCAACGAACTCAACCTTATACTTGCCCTCATTGACTTTGTTGAATGCTTCAACGATGTCACTGGTCGCCGGCTCCTGCTTGGCGGGGTTAGCCACATTGATGCCGAATTTGATGACAGTGGCGCCACTATCGTCCTTAGTGACCTCCGTGCCGGACCCACCGCAACCGGCAAGCGTGCCGACAATGGTCAATGCCGCGACGCCTGCACCGATGACGGACATCGCCCGACTCTTCATAATATGCTGAGTCATGGTGCTCCTTTGCTCCAGTTTCCAGTTTTCCTTTTCCCTCGCGACCACAGCCGCACACACCGTTCCGAAAACCTGTTAACCGAGTAACATAGTACATGCATTTCAACACTTTCACTACGTTGTCGATTGTTTTTAATAAATCCAGAAATGGCTTCATTTCAGTCTTTATTTGTTTTCACACCGCTGCGTTGAATTCACTATAACACCGTGGTATCCCATATGTCAACCGGTTAACACATTGCGTGTTGCATACGGCAAACGAGCCCGAAGGCTTCCCCCTTTTTTTTTCACCTCCGGGTTTCCCTATGCCTCACCGACCTAAGTCCATAAGAACTCAAGGCGATATTCACGCTTCAGGCCTGCACCGATGTTGGCGGGCACGTAAAATTTCTGTCATCCTAAGAATCAAAATCATGTCAAAGTCGGAAACGAAAACATGTCAAGGTTGGAAACGAAACTATGTCATAATAGGAAGCAAGAACAGATAATCGTTGATTTTTCAGGAGTTTGCCGCAATGAAGCAATATAGAAATCGAATTTACGATACAGTGCTGTGGCACCGTCTTGAAGCCAAAGGTGCGGTATTGGTCGAGGGGCCGAAATGGTGCGGGAAAACAACGACATGTCTGCAATTAGCACAAAGCGTGCTGTACATGGCACAACCTGATATCCGCGAGCAAAACATCATGCTTGCGGATATGCAGCCTTCGCTGCTTCTGCAAGGAGCAACACCGCGACTCATCGATGAGTGGCAAATTGCACCCAAACTGTGGGATGCTGTCCGCCTCGAAGTCGATCAACGCGACGAATTCAATCAGTTTCTCCTTACCGGCTCAAGTGTACCGCCCAGCTTTACAGACATTACCCACACAGGAACCGGCAGGATCGCTCGCCTACGCATGAGGCCTATGAGCTTGTATGAGTCCGGAGATTCTACAGGTGCGGTATCGTTCGCTTCGCTGTTCGAAGGTGAATCCATGCCGCTCTCCCGGGTGGACTCCAACATTGAACACATTGCTTTCCTGCTGTGCCGCGGCGGATGGCCGAAGGCAATCGATCGAACAGAGCGCATCGCGCTACAACAGTCTCGAGATTACTTGGATGCCATTGTCGAGTCAGATATCTCCCGAGTGGACGATGTGCAACGAGATCCTCACCTGGCACGTCGTTTATTGCGTTCGTATGCTCGTATGGAATCCTCACAGTCGCAATCATCACAAATTGCCGCGGACGTGCGAGGCAGTGCCGAAAGTCCCAGCGACAAAACCGTGCAATCCTACATATCCGCACTGGAAAAAATATTCGTTCTTGAGGATATGCCTGCGTGGAATCCAAATTTGCGCTCCAAGAGTGCAATACGCACTTCAGATACCAGACATTTTGTCGATCCCTCCATCGCAGCGGCAGCATTAGGAATCGGGCCAGCCGGCCTCATCAAAGACTTCGAGACTTTTGGACTGTTGTTTGAAAGTATGTGCGTACGAGACTTCCGCGTATACGCAGACGCCCTCGATGGCGATGTGTTCCACTTCCGCGACAGAACTGGGCTTGAGTGTGATGCGGTCCTTCACCTGCGGGATGGCCGATACGGGCTCATCGAAGTCAAGCTGGGAGGGAACCGACTCATCGAAGAAGGTGCGGCCAACCTGATAAAGCTCGCCGACAAAATCGACACCACCACCATGCCAAAACCCAGTTTCCTTATGGTGGTGACGGGCACAGGTGAATACAGTTTCACCCGCCGAGACGGTGTCATGGTGGCCCCCATCAGAACGCTTAGGCCATAGCATTGCCAGGGGTGAAACAACGATTCTTCCGGAGTCAGGCGCATCAATCGCATCAATCGATGCACGTCACGATTTTGGCGGAATCGTTGTTGTTGCTGTTGGGTACGGCTGGGGTCGCGCGCTTACGCGCCGACCAGTTCGAGCATTTGGGGAATGCTCTTTTTGCCGAATTCGACTTGCTGGGTGCCGTCGGCGTGGGTGATGACGATGCAGGGCACGCTCATCGCGCCGTACTGGTCCTTGAGTTCGGGGAAGTGCGAGACGTCGTAAGCTTCGGCGCGCACGGCCGGGCTCAGGGAGGCAATGCGCTGGGAAGCAAGCACGGTTTCCGGGCACATCGTGCAGGTGAGCGAGACGAGGATCATGATGTTCAGCGGGTCCGTGATGGACTTCGCGCGTTCGATCAAATCGTCGCCCAGCGGCTGGCCGGGACCGGCCGCGTTGTACAGGCCAAGCACGAACGAGTTGAACTCATGGCCGGAAGGCACGCCATGGAAGGCCAGGCCGGTGAAGACCAGCGAACCATCGCCTCCAGCCGGCACGCAGATGCGCACGGCCGGACGAGCGAGCGGCAGGACGCCGGCGACGCCGAACGTGGCACGGCCGGAATCGTCCAGCGAACCATAAGTAGGCAGTTCGGTGCCGTCCGGCAAGGTGACGGACAGCGGTTCGCCGACCACCGAAGAAGTAGGCACAGAAGCACCATCCACCGCAGTAATCAGCCCCGCGGCATCGACGGCAACCGAATTCAGCTTGCCGCCGGACAGCGCAACCATCTCGCCGATGAAGCCCTGCAATTCCGCCGAAAGCGGGGTGCCGTCCAGCTCGAGAGCGAGCGTGACCGGGCGGGTCATGCGGCCGAAGACCACGCCAAGCTGCTGCTTGATGGCGGCGGGGAACAGTTCGCCGGACTTCTTGGCGGCGCTGGATGCGGCTGCGGCATCAGCACTGCGCTTGGCGGGAGCCGGGGCGGGCGTCGTGCCAGCGGCCGAGGCGGCGGAGGCGGCTTTGGCCTCGGACTCCTCATAAGCGGAAGCAGTGGGGCGCGGCGGCACCAAGCCGGTTTTCTCGCTCATCTGCTTGGCATAACGTTCCAGTTCCACGGCGGCAATCGCACCGTCGGCGGTGGCGGTGACCACCTGTCGCAGGTTCTTGACGCGCAGATCGCCGGCCGCGTACACGCCCGGCACCGAGGTTTCGAGGTAGTCGTGCGTGACCACGTAACCGTGATCATCGAGCTCCACTACGCCGCGCACCAAATCGGTGGCGGGCACACAGCCGGCGAACACGAAGACGCCGAAGGTGCCGGCGTCGGCGGGCTTCCACGTTTCGGTCTGGCCGGTGGCAAGGTTCAGGATCGAGGCTTCTCGCAGGCCGCCTTGGCCGGCGGTGACGCCCTTCAGCTCGACCTGATAACGCACGTCGATCTTCGGGTTGTTCTTGGCTTCGGCGGCCACTGCGGCGTCGCAGGTAAAGTCCGGTTCGCGCACGAGCACGGTGACTTTGGAGGCGTATTTGGTCAGGAACACGGATTCCTCGGCCGCGGCGAATCCGCCGCCGACCACCAGCACTTCCTTGCCGGTGAAGAACTCGCCGTCGCAGGTGGCACAGTAGGCCACGCCGCGGCCGGCGTATTCGGCCTCGCCCTCGAAGCCCAGCTTGCGCGGGCTGGCGCCGGTGGCGATGAGGATGCCGAAGGTCTTGAGGTCGCCGTGTGAGGTGTGCACGGTTTTGATGTCACCATCCACGTCGAGACCGGTGGCTTCGGCGGAGAGGAATTCGGCGCCGAAATCCTGCACCTGCTGGCGCATGGTCTGGGTGAGTGCGCGGCCCGTGGTGCGGCCGACGCCTGGATAGTTGACGACTTCGTTGGTGATGGTGATCTGGCCGCCGAAATCGTCCTTTTCGAGAATCAGCACACGGTAGCGAGCGCGGGCCAGGTACAGGCCGGCCGTCAAGCCAGCCGGCCCTTCGGCATGGGCGGGGACCGGCCCGCCCGAAAGCCCAGCCGGCCCGCCACCAATGACGACGACGTCATACAAATCGTTTTGAGACATAACAACTCCTTTTGCGATATAGCGCAGCTCCCTCTGATGGGCTGAGCCGTGAAGAAAATGCTGGAGGCGTTTTCTTCACGGCTCAGCCCATCAGAGGGAGCTAAAACTATGTTCAGTGTCGATCACAGCTGGCCGACGAGGTCGAGGCTGGGCTCGATGGTTTCTTCGCCCGGGGTCCAGTTGGCGGGGCAGACCTGATCGCCGTGCTCGTAGACGAACTGGGAGGCCTGCACGCGGCGCAGCAGCTCTTCGGCGTTGCGTCCCACGTTGGAGGAGATGACCTCGTAGGCCACGACCTTGCCCTCGGGGCTCACGATGAAGTCGCCGCGCTCGGCCACGCCATCGGCCTCGTTGTAGGTGTCGAGATCCTTGGCCAGCAGGGCGGTCGGGTCGGCAAGCATCGGGTACTCGATCTTGGCGATCTTCTCGTTGGCGTCGTGCCAGGCCTTGTGCACGAAGTGGGTGTCGCAGGAGACGGAGTAGATCTCGCAGCCGATTTCCTTGAACTTGGCGTAGTTCTTGGCCAGGTCTTCAAGTTCGGTGGGGCACACGAAGGTGAAGTCGGCCGGGTAGAAGAAGAACAGGGACCAGTGGCCGAGCACATCGTCCTTGGTCACCTCATGGAACTCGTTGTTCTGGAATGCGTTCACCTTGAAATCAGTCAGTTCATGCTGCAGAAGAGTCATCATCGGTCCTTTCGGGAATTGTTAATCTTCAAGCGTTTACCGCCACCTATCGTAATGTGGTGAGCCACGGCTCGCGCGGGTGTAACGTATGAGCCTTATCACACCACCCGCAACCCTTGCGCCGACCGGCATCGCAGGTCGTGCCGAATCGAAATCGCGACTGTGAGCGTTCTCATTATGCTTTGGGCAAAGCCAGATTATGCATGCAGTCGCGAATCCGCACTTCCAATCGCTACTATGGGTACCAGCAGCCCGCTGATGATGGAGGTTTCATGGCTCAGTCAGACTTTGAACAGGAATCAACCGCGAACGCAACGTGGAGCCGCATGCTGCAAGGCAACCGGCGCTTTGCCGAGGACAAGCCCGACCACCCATGGCAGGACAAGGAGATCCGCCAGACGCTGCTTGATGGTCAGAAACCGGATGCCGCGGTGCTTTCCTGCTCGGACTCGCGCGTACCTCCGGAAATCATTTTTGATCAGGGCTTGGGCGACCTGTTCACCGTGCGCACCGCTGGGCAACTCATCGATAGTGCGGTTATCGCCTCGCTGGAGTACGCGGTCAAGGAACTGCATGTCAGCCTGATCTGTGTGCTCGGTCACGAGCACTGCGGCGCAATCGAGGCCGCCGAGCAGGAGCTGGATGACCTGATGCACACCATCACTTCCGAAGCCGACGGCTCACTGGAAGCCGCGAACGCGATGGACGACCTCGACAAGCACATCGCCGCCGCCGAATCGATTATTCTGCGCCAGGCCGGCATGTCCGTTTGGCAGGCGCGCGAAGCCGAGCTCGACGCGCATGAAGACATCGAGCGCGTACACGTGGCCCGCACCATCGAGACGCTGGTGGAGCAGTCCCCCATCATTCAGCAGGCGTTGGCCGCCGACCAGTTGATGATCGTTGGCGCCCGTTACCAGCTCGACACCGGCAAGGTCGAGGTGCTGAGTTTCTGACCATCAGTCAGACCCCGTTCACCGGGGGGGTAATGCGGTCGTGGTACATCTGTGTGCAGAGAGATCGAGGAACACGGAAGTCTGAACCAATGCCGCCTGCCCTCACTATTCACTACGGATCCGCCACCTATACCCCCAATCCTGCGCGTGCCACGACCATCGGGCGTGCGCCGGATTGCGATCTGGTGATTCACAACCCGTACGTATCTCACCATCATGCTCGCGTCACCTTTACCGACGATGGTTGGCTCTTGGAAGACATGGGTAGTGCAAACGGACTGTCCATCAACGGCATTCACACCACTTCCGTACTGCTGCTGAACAGCACCAAGGTGACACTGGCACAAGGGGCCACCATCGTCTGCATCGTCGGGACCAACGGGCCGGCCACGCCGGCACAGCCCCCCCGAGGCACCCTGCAGCAAACGTGGCCCAGCCTGCACTACCGCCGGCGCCATCGGCACAACCGGCACAACCCACGCAACTCGCGCCGCAACAGGCACGCCCAGTAGTGCAACCCACGCAACTCGCACCGCAACCGGCACAACCGACACAACCGCAACCAACGCCAGCCCCGCTGGCCCCGCACCGCGTATCCCCGGCCCTCGCGCGCCTGCAACAGCAACCCCGCCCAACAGCAGCGGCACCAACGGCAGTATCGCCAGTGCCGGTATCACCCGCATCACCATCTCCGTCTCCCTCCGCATCTCCCTCCCCATCGAATGCCGTCGGCACTGTTCTGGCAGGCAGCACGCAGGCGATAAGGCTCGAGTCCCAACTCACCACCAACCGCGTGCACGGGTCCTTTAACCCCGAGCATGACACCACCGGCACCATCGGCCGCGATGCCGCCTGCCTGATTCGCATCAACGATTATCTGGTTTCCCGCAAACACTGCTCGCTGGAAACCACCAGCAGCGGCATCCTGCTCACCGACCTGAACTCCGCCAACGGCACTTATGTCAATGGCCGCCGCGTGGCGAAGATCTGGCTGCGGGAAGATGACGTCGTCACCGTCGGCAACACCGATCTGATCGTGCATGAAGGCGTACTGTGCGACCGCACGCCGTTTGTCAGCAACGATGCGGTTATCGCCGAAAACATCGGACTGACTGTGGGCAAAGGCACCCGGCTGCTTGACGGCATCAACGCCGTATTCGCCAAGGGCACGCTCACCACCGTGATCGGCCCCTCCGGTGCCGGCAAATCAACATTCACCTCCATCGTCGCCGGGCTCAACAGCCCCACGGACGGGCGCGTGCTGTTTGATGGATACGACGTGCATCAGAACATCGAACTGTTGCGCAGCCGTATCGGATTCGTGCCGCAGGACAACGTGGTGCACCGCAAGCTCTCTGTGGACGCGGCGCTCGAATACGCCGCCAAGCTGCGCCTGCCCGGCTCAACCAAGGCCGAGCGCGCCGAAATCATCGACAACGTGCTCAATGAGCTGGAACTCACGTCTCGCCGTAAGAATCGCATTGACAGACTGTCCGGCGGCCAACGCAAGCGCGTGTCCACCGCTATCGAGCTACTCACCGAACCCGAATTGCTGATTCTCGACGAACCGACCTCGGGCCTCGACCCGGCGCTGGATCTTACGGTGATGACCATGTTGCGCCAACTGGCGGATGCCGGCCGCGTGGTTATCGTGGTCACCCATTCACTGTCGTACATCAACAAGTTGTGCGATAACGCGCTCATGCTCGCTCCCGGCGGCCATCCGGCATTCTTCGGCACCGTGCAGGAGATGAGTCAGGCGTTCAACGGCAAGGAATGAGCCGATATCTTCAACGATGTCGCCGAATCTCCGGAACAGGTGTATTCGATTACTGATTCACGCCAGTGCACCATGCAGGCCGAGTCCACCATCACGAGGCACACCGAGCATGAGAAACCGGCAAAGCCATTCCGCATCAAACAGACCATCACTCTGGTGATTCGTCAGCTGCATTTGATTATCGCCGACCACGGATTGCTGATTTTCCTGCTGTTGCTGCCATTGCTCCTAGGCCTGCTGTCGCTGGTTGTACCCGGCTCTCATGGCTTGGGTGAGCCCGATTTCAAAGACGCCGCCACCGAGCCGAACCAGCTGCTTGTGCTCGTCATACTGGGCGCCTGTTTTATGGGATCGGCTTTGTCCGTGCGAGACATCGTCTCCGAGCGAGCGATTTACGACCGCGAGCGCGCAGTGGGTTTGTCGCCCACGTCATACACCGCCTCGAAACTCATCGTGATGGGTTTGCAGACCTTGTTGCAGGCGGCGATTCTGACCGCTGCGGTCAGCCTCGGCAAGCCCGGCCCGGACCATGGTGTGGTCACTGATTCCGGCATACCCGAACTGGTGTTGGCGATTTGGCTGACTGCGTGGACTTCCGCATTGTTGGGCGAGGTCGGCTCGGCGCTGGTTAAGTCGGGAGAACAGACGATGCCATTGCTGGTAGTGCTGGTTATGGCCCAGTTGGTGTTCTCCGGCGGCATGATTCCGGTCACTGGCCGCGACAGTCTCGAATTGGCCAGCATGATCTTCCCCGGGCGTTGGGGATTCTCCGCCGCCGCCTCGGATATCGGGCTCAACGATCTGCTGTATGGCCCCACCAAGGTGCCGATGTTCAAAAAGGATGATCTGTGGGAGCACACCACGGATCAGTTCTGGTTCAACATTGGCATTCTGGGGATTATGGTGGTCGTCTTCACCATTGTGCTGCGTATTTGCGTCAGCAATGCCGTGGCCAAGATGCGTCGGCGTTCGTAGAACCGGATTGCAACTCGCCTGCAACCGGCTTACTTCATTCATTCGGCATCCGTAATGACGTGCTGCACGGCTGTAGCAATAGCCACCAAATCATCGTGTGAGGCCGCTTGCGTCTCATCGATGGTGATGAGAATGCCCTTCCCTTTGCCGAGTTTCTTACTGCCCAGCCAGCACACCCCAATTTGACGTGCCACTCCCCTAGAGTTAAAGGCATGTCGCTTGGTTTGAACATCCTCCTGATTTTCGTATTTCTGGTTATCGGTTCCGTGTTCTCCGGCACCGAGCTGGCATTGGTCTCTCTGCGCGGCTCGCAGATCGAGCAAATGGAGCAGGAGGACGCTCGCGGCGCCAAAGTCGCCAAAATCGCACGTGACCCGAACACCTTCCTCTCCACCGTGCAAATCGGCGTGACGCTCTCCGGCTTCCTGTCCGCCTCGTTCGGTGCCTCCTCCATCGCCCCCTACCTGATTCCGGTGGTCGAAAGCTGGGGCGTGCACCCCGGCATCGCCGGCGGCCTGGTGAACATCATCCTGACCCTCATCATCTCCTACTGCTCCATCGTGATCTCCGAGATGGTGCCCAAGCGCATCGCCATGCAGCGCACCGAGCAGATCGCGCGCGCCGTGGTGCCCGCCATCGACGCCTTCGCCGCCGTCTGCCGCCCGATCATCTGGCTCATCGGCAAGAACACGAACGGCATCGTCCGCCTGCTCGGCTTCGACCCGCAGCAGACCGAGTCCGAGGTGTCCGACGACGAGCTGCGCGTGCTGGTCAGCTCCAACACCAACCTCTCCAAGGACGAACGCACGATTCTGGACGATGTGTTCGACGCGTCCGAAACCATCGTCGCCGAGGTGATGCGCCCGCGTGCCGACGTGGTCTTCATCGAGGGCGACCAGCCTCTGGCCGAGGCCGCCGCGTTCGTACGCGACCAGCCGTACTCCCGTTACCCGGTGACCGGCAAGGATTTCGACGACGTGATCGGCTTCGTGCATGTGCGCGATCTGCTGGACGTGCGCGATCCGAACGCCAAGATCGTGCGCGATGTGGTGCGCGAAGGCATCTCCCTGCCCGGCACCTCCAAGCTGCTGCCGAGCCTGGAACTGCTGCGTAAGCGCGGCATCCATCTGGCCGTGGTCATCGACGAGTACGGCGGCACGGACGGCATCGTGACGCTTGAGGATATGACCGAGGAGCTTGTGGGCGATATTCGCGATGAGTACGATCTGCCCAGCGAGAAGGGCGGCGAACGCACCACCCGTACAGCGTTCGTCAATGGCGTGGCCACGATCGAGGCCAGCATGACCATTGAGGACTTCGCCGATCTGACCGGCATCGAGCTGGAGGACGGCCCGTATGAGACGGTCGCCGGCTACTTCTTGTCCAAGACCGGCAAGATGGGTGCGGTGGGTGACGTGCTGCATTCCGACGACGGCTACAACATGGTCATCACCAAGGTGGATGGCCGCCGCATCGAAACCATCGAAGTCCGCAAAGCCGGCGCCCCGGACCATGCGCCGCTGCCAGCCGAATCACAAAGCGACGATGCCAAATAGTCGCGTGATATTCACCACCCATTCGTTCGGCCCGGGGCAAAACCGAAAAACGTAGAATGAAAGGGCAACATTCCACCTACTGAAAGAAGGAACATTATGACACTTGCATTTGTTGTGCCGGGCCTTGATGAGGCGACCAGCGAGAAGGCCATCGCCATCCTGCAGAACCGACTGAGCCAGGAGCAGGAGGCCGCTCTGGTCCTGAAGCACGCACACTGGAACGTGACCGGCCCGAACTTCATCGCCGTTCACGAGATGCTTGACCCCGAGGTCGAGGCCGTGCTGGCCCAAGCCGACGAGACCGCCGAGCGCATCGCCACTCTAGGCGGCACCCCGGATGGCCGTGCTGACGCCATCGTGCGCAACCGCACGTGGAAGTCGTTCGACGCCGAGGGCCGCGTGGGCACCGAGGAGTACCTCAAGGCGCTGATCGAGTACTACGACGCCTTCATCGCCGACGACCGCAAGGCCATCGCCGAGCTGGACGAGCTGGATGTGATCAGCTCCAACATCATCCAGGATCACGTGCAGGAACTCGAAAAGTTCCAGTGGTTCATGCGCTCTCACCTGGCATAAGTAAAAGTCGTATTCCGTGGCTCCCCTCAAAGAGGGGAGCCACTTTCGTCTCACGTGAAATAGAGAGTCTCCACATACATAAGTTGGAAAAGTGTATAAAACTCCCCATTTTGAGGTTGGAAAACGTAGCCAAAACCGCATTCTTATGGTTGGAAAAGTGTAAAATATACTCTATAAACAGTTGGAAAACGTGCCCAGCATAGATGCAAGGCCTACAAATGACTGGAGATTCTCATGCTGCGAAGAAAAATCGAGACACAACTGGAAGCTTGGAGATCCGCGCCGAAACGCACTGCACTGCTAGTCACCGGAGCCCGTCAGATTGGCAAAACCTATATCATCAGGCACTTTGCCCAACAGCATTACGACCATATCGCCGAGCTCAATTTCATCGAGAACCCCGACCTCGTTGCATTATTCGATCGACCACGCGATGCCAAAAACCTACTGATGAGGCTGGAACTGGCCGTAAATACGCCATTAGTACCCGGCAAAACCCTGATTTTCTTTGACGAGGTCCAGCGTTGCAAGGAAATGGTCACCGCAATTAAGTTCCTAATAGATGATGGTCGGTTCGACTACGCGCTTTCCGGCTCGCTACTTGGAGTCGAGCTCGAAGATATACGCTCGGTACCGGTCGGGTACCTGACTGAGCTGGATATGTATCCACTGGATTTCCAAGAGTTCTGCTGGTCGCAGTATATCGGCAACGACGTATTCAATATGCTTGCCGAATGCTTTGCCAAGCACCAGGAAGTGGATGAGTTCATCCATCAACAGCTCATGGAGCTGTACGCCAAATATCTGGTTATCGGCGGCATGCCTGCCGCGGTCGACTCGTTCGTGGCAAACGGCAGCGTTGCGGACGTGCGCACTATACAAGAGAACATAAAGCGTGAATATCGCCGCGATATCAGCCAATACGCGCGCAAAGAAGACCGGCTGCATATCCGCGCTATCTACGATTTGGTGCCCAGCGAGTTAAATAACCCAAACAAGCGCTTTACCTTCGCCAAAATCGAAAAGAACATGAGATTCCAATCGGTTGCTTCCGATTTCGATTGGCTGGTCAATGCGGATGTAGCCGTCGTCGCGTACAACGTGAACGAACCGTGCACACCGTTGGAGATGAGCAAGGAACGTAATCTCTTCAAACTCTTTTACAACGACGTGGGTCTGCTTACCGGCTCGTTTCTCAAGAAAACCGCGCTCGACGTACTCGACGGCAACCCTGATATCAACTACGGTTCAATCTATGAAAATGCGGTGGCCCAAGAGCTACGCGCTCACGGATTTGACCTGTACTACTACAACAGTAAGAAGCTTGGCGAGCTCGATTTCCTCATCCAAGACCGCAACGATCACGTGCTGCCGATTGAGGTGAAGTCCGGCAAATCCTACAAACGCCATCGCGCAATGGACAACGTGCTCGCCCACCCTGAATACCATCTCAATACAGGCTATGTGCTTGGCCCATGCAACGTCTCAGTCGAAGGGAATGTAACCTACCTGCCTGTATACATGGCCGGCATGTTCCATAACGAATGACGGGCCGCACACTTAGTCAACAAGTACAGGCCGGTCAGATGGTTCGGACTGGTCAGAAGGCCCGTTCTGATCAGTTAGGTCGGTCTGATCGGACTGGTTGGATTGGTTGGCCTGAGTAGCTCGGCTGGACCGATCAGCTCGCCCTTGCTGGCCTTCACGCTGCTTCAGCTTCAGCTGAAGTTCGCTGATGCGCCGTACTTGTTGGTAGATCATCAGGTCGCGCATGTCCACCTGTTCATTTTTTCGGGGGTGGAACACGATGGCGCGGGGTTCGGTCTTCACACCGTCAGGGCGACCGGCCGTCTCGGAAGCCTTGTCAGTAGGCGAATCCGCCACCCCCGAATTTGAAGGCGAAAATAATACCCCCCCCCGATTATTTTCGGAGTTCCACATAGTGGACGGATTATCTCCGTTGAGGGCATGTTCGCGCCACCTTGCGAAGCAGCGTTCGATGCGTTTGTAGCCGATTACCGCCGGATCCAGGCCCGCCTCGCGGAATAGTTTGACCGGCGATTCACCCGCCAAGTAACGTCGTACACAGGCGTTTTTGAACGCATCTGAATAGGTGATGCGTTTCTCGGTGACTCTCACCACTGCGGGCAGAGTACGTAAGTATTCGACTTTCTCGGGACTGAACATCCCTCCTCCAGCAGCCATTATCTTCCCCTTAGTAGGTGTTACCCCGTCGACCGTCGATGGGGTTCCGCACGTGGCACGCCGTTGGCCACATGGGATCCGCCATGACTACATACCACTGCAGTACATACCATCAGGGCTTCTATAAGGCGATGCTAACACTCGTGACCCCCATCGCCTTATCCCCCTTTATGGAGTAAATACATAACCCCTATAATTTCCGCACCTGCATTGAAGGGGTCAATAAAAGAACATCACGCGCCAAACAAAGGGGATAACAAACGTAATGAGGGGCAAGCCGGAGATAACTCTGGCTTGCCCCTCAGGAGCACTATGCGCTGGAATCAGCGCATAGGTATGTTCACATCAATCAGGCGTTGGGTGCGCGCTTGGTGGAACGGGACTTGGCGAACACGGTCGCGGCAACACCGGCGAGGAGCACGGCGACCACGGTGAACAGCGCGGTACCGGCGGCACCGGTGAGCGGCAACTGGGTGATCTTCTTGACGTTCTTCACCACGATGTTGGCGTAGCCGTTCTCGAAGGTCACGAGGCCGGCGCCGACACCCGTCGGGGTGACGTTGGTGACCTTGCCGTTCTCGACGGTAACTGTGAACGAAGGCAGGGCGGTGGTCAGGTAGCCATCGGCCGGGGTCTTCTCGGTGATGGTGTACGTGCCGTTCGGCAGACCGGAGAACGTGACCACACCATTGTCGCCTGAGGTGGCCTCGGTTACGGTACCGTCCGGCAGCGGGGTTGCGTTGTTCGCATCAGCCACGATCTGGAACACGACGCCCTTCAGAGCACTCGCGTCGGCATCCACACCCTTTTTGGTGAAGGTCACGGTGTTCAGCTTCGGGGTGATGGTGGTGGTAGCGGTCTGGTTGGAGTTGTCGAACCTGACATCGTTGTCGGTGCCGTCGACGTCGGCTTTCTCGTTGACCAGCGCGTCGTACTTGACGACGATGTGCTTGCCCTGGTACTTGGTAGCGTCATTCAGCGCGATGGTGAAGGACGGCTTAGCCGCAGAGGTGTTAAAGTCGCCGGAGGCGGGGTCGACCGTGTACTCGGTGTTGGCGAGCGGGTCGGTTTCGCCCTGAACGTTCACCTTGAGGGTATCCAGCTTGACAGTCAGACCAACGCTCAGGGTATCGACGAACTTGAAGGAATTGGCCTTGGCCGGCACGGTGCCCTCAAGCGTGTAAGTGATGGTGGCGCCCACGTACGGGTTCGGGTCACTCGCGGACTTGCTCGGCTTCTGTGGGGTGGACGGCTTGACCACGGCCTCGCCCAGCGTCTGATCGTTCGCACCCAACTTCGTGTACGCGGTGCCGTCGACGGTCACCCGGGTGCCGACGATAGCCAGCGGGGAGCCGGCGTCCGTGACGGGTTCAGTATCCGTCTTGGAAACAATCAGGTACAGGCCCTCGTCAAGGCCGGAGAAGACGACGTCGTCGTTATCATTGGCAACCGTCTGGGACGGGTCCACGGCCGTCTTGCCATCCAGCCTGCCGGTCAGGCCCTGGACGAACGATTCCATGGTCGCGGAGGCGTTCGGCAGCATTCCCGGGGTGTTGGTGTAGTAACCGGTGGTGCCCGCCACATAGGCCAGCGGATCACCGTAGCCCTTGTACTCCGGAGTATTAGTCACTGTGGTGCCCAGCACGTTCTCGGCATCCGTCTTCCAAGCCTGGTCCGTCGTCACGCCGACGGACGCGAGCTTGTCGTTCTCGACCTTCGCACTGGCAGTGTCATAGGAACCGATCTTGTACGCCGTGTACACGGTACCCTTCACGGTCTTGTCGCTCAGGGTGATGGACGCGGTATCCGCCGCGTTGGCGGTGGTGGCGCCGAACGCCATGCCACCAAGCAGGGTGGCCGCAGCAGCGACACCCGCGAAAAGCTTCCTCAACTTCATGAGAAACCCTCTCTTCCTTATTATGTACTACTTTTCTACAATCGCGGAGGCCGAGACCCATAGCAGGGCCTCCGCGATCCGCAAATCCTTATTGTTTTTTTCGGGGAGGGAAGCCCTCATTGACTCCCCTCAGTCCGCCTTCGGCGGCCAGCTCCCCTCAGCGAGAGGAGCCAAAAACCACCTCAAGTTTCTTGAAATCAGACCAGCTGACGCTTACGCCAAACCGTGTAGCCCGCACCAGCCAACAGGGCCAACAGGGCCAACAGGCCCACGCCACCGCCGAACACCATCCAGTCACGGGCAGTCGTGCCACCGGTCAGCGGCAGGCTGGAGATAGCCACGTACTTGTTCGTGAACGTCGGGTTGTTGTCGTTCACAGTCGCCGCCCACTGGCCGTCATCGTTCTTGGCAATGGTCACCGTCACCGTCTTCGTGCTGCCGTCGTAACGCCAGCCAGCTGGGACATCGGTGCGGTCCTCCGTCACATTGAACTTGTAGACGAGCTGCGTGGCGTTACCGGTCGGAACCCTGAACTTCAGGTCCCCATTGCCGAAGCCAGCCGTCGCGCTCGCGCCGCTAGCAGTCAATTCGCCCTTGGACACAGTCGTAGTCAGTCCATTGTTGGCCAAGCCGGTAACGTCAGCACACTTACCAGCATTCGCATCCGTGCTATCCACGCACTTCAGGTTGAAGCTGAAGTCCGAATTAGCAGCATGTCCCTGCACAACCTTCGTCACCTTGACATCCGAAGCGGGCAAGGTCACGTAAGAAGGCGTGTTGGTTACCGTGAAGGCACCGGATTGTGCGGTCAAACCTTGTAGCTTGAGGTCAGTCTTATCAACCTTGGAGTCATAGCCTTCAACCTTGACCTCGGAAACCGAGTATGTGTGTCCCTCAGGGCCGGCAGACACCGTAAACTCGTGAGTCCAGTTGCCGGCGGCATTCAGAGTTGCTGAACCATTGGCATAATCCCTGCCGTCCTGCTTGAGCTGGACCTGCACGGAATCATCCGCGTGATTCTCGCTGCCGTCGGACCAAGTCTTCGTCACCGTAATCTTGGAGACCGGAAGGGTGATGGTCGGCTTCTGCGGGTAGAGGGCGGTCCGCGGATCGCTCGTCGTCGCGCCGCCCTGCGAGGAGGTCACCACGGTCCTGTAGCCGACGGTGGCGCTGGGGTTGTCGTTCGTGTAGAAGTTGTTGTCGCCGGAGGCACTGGCATCGTCCTTGTGGTTCCTAACAGCCTCGTCGAACGCAGCCCGCGTCGGCTTGACATTGAAGCTCACCGTGTAGGTGACGCCGTCCTCAAGCTTGCCATCGCTGGACGTGACCGGCCAAGACACGGTGCCATCATCCGCAACCGTCGCCTCCGGGGCATCAGCCCACGCCGTGGTCTGGCCGTTCTGGGTCTTCGTGTACGCGAAGCCCGCGGGCTCTCCATTCACGGAGGCGCCGTCGGAGCTCACGACCCAGCTGGACAGCTTGTCGTGAATCGTCACGTCGGCGTACTCAGCCGTCTTGGTGATCTCCTGATGAATGGACTCGAAGATGTTGTTCAGCTGACCGGCATCCGTGGCAGCCTTGTAGTAGCTGCTGTTCTCAGCGCGCTGCCCGAGGTTCAGGTTCCTCCACGAAGCGTTTCCCCACCGATTCGTTGCAATGGCATCCGGGTAGTTGCTGGAGATGCCATGCATGTACTTGTTCAGGTCGCGCGAGGTGTCGCTGGGGTCGGCACCGCTGACGACGCCGATCGAGTAGATGGTCGTCCCGGCGTCCTTCAGGCTCTTCGCCTTGTTCACCGCGGTGGCGGCGACGGTGGGGTCAAACCCGCTGCGGCGGTTCGGCTCGCCGTCGGTGAAGAAGATGACGACCTTCTTCGCATCGGGACGGGCCTGGGTCAGCGCCGCCTGGGCGCGGTTGAAGGCGTAGTCGGCGGAGGTCGCGCCGGACGCACTCAGGCCGTTGACCGCGCTCGTCAGGCCGGAGACTTCATACGTCAAGTTGCTGACGATCTGCGTGTAGTTTTCGTTATACGACCCATCCCAATAGGTATTATTGCCGACCTCAGGCGACTCAGTCCCGGCGAACTTCACCAGGGCGATGCGGTTCTTCTGGCTCGGGTCAGTAATCTTCTCGTTCTCTTCAGTCGTCGCATTGATGAAGTTATTGACCGCGGTCTTGAGCGAGTCAATCTTCGTAGGCTGGTTCCAACCGCTAGCAATCTTCTCGGCCATCGAACCGGACACATCCAGCACCAGCACGATGTCGAGCGGCTGGTTCGTCACGATCTCGCCCGTATCCGCGCTCTTCGCACCGGTGACGTTCAACGCCACCTTGTACGTGCCGTCTCCATTGGCGGTAACGGTCTTCTCGCGGGCCGGAGCAGACAACGTCGGATCGTCCGGCACACCTTCCGTTCCCTCAGTGGAAAGAGGAGCAGGCACGCTGGCGGCCGCCTTCTCATCGGTGGTTTGCGATTGTGTTGTGGAGGCATTTCCATCGTCCGCCATGGCGGTCGCGCTCACCCCGGCCACGCCACCAAGCATCGCGACAACGGCCACGACGGCAATTAGTCGTTTGCCGCTTTCCCGCGTCGTCCGTTCCATCGCTGCGAGCCATTCTGAAAACTTTTTCATAACTTCATCTACCTGTGCTTTCGCGTATGCCGCAAGCCGGGCGATACGCCTATATCTTGTGAGGCTAGTTGAAGTGAGTCTCGCCGTCGTACACCCATTAGGGGGTACGGGTACTCCCTCTTATTTCCTTGAAATACCGGTGATTTTCTGCATATCTTCCCCCTCGAACTCGTATTTCGGGGAAGGATGAATTGTGTGTTAATTTACACGACACTCCGGCCGCGCGGAGTCGCACACCGACGAATAACTTTCTCTGCCGACCGCGCGGCGGTAATCACGGCGATCGGCAAGCCGAACATCATCGTCACAGCACCACGCGGCGGTTGAGGTCGCGGCGTAGCGTCTTCCAGCCGGGTAGGTAGGCGGTCATGCGGCGCTGGAATCCGGCACCGTGGCCGCTTTCCCACAGATGCGTCATCTCATGGACCAAGACGTATTCCAGGAATTGCGGTTCCATCAGTCCCAATTGAAGGTTCAGGCGGATGCGGCCGGTTCGCGGCGTACACGATCCCCAGCGCGAGGTCATGACCCGTAGCGTGATATGTGTGGGCTGCCGGCCGATGACCGGCCCCCACTTGGCCAGCAGCTGTGGCAACGCGTCGTTGATCGCGGCCGCCGCTTGGCGTTTGCGTTCGTCGGTCCAGATTTGGGAGCGGTCAAAATACGGTTGGACATTCGTACCGGCTTGGTCCGGCCCGGCGTCACCAATTCCCGGATGACTGATATCACCGGTTTTCGGACGACCGGCAACGCCTCCATCATGGCCGCTGGCACCAGCTACGCCACGACCTCCGTTCTCGAAGCCGGCCCCCTCGTTCAATGCCATGATGGAGCGCCGTTGCGCCTCAGCCATGCGCTGCTGCTGGGCGAGAATCCACGAATGTCGCTCTTTGACGAAATCCGCGATACGACTCTCGCTCATCCGCATCGGTGCGGAGATTTCGACGCGGCCGCTCGGCGGTTTGATGCGCAAATACAGGTTTTTGATGGGTTTGCGCGTCAGGTGCAGATGGATGCCATCAATATCCAACGACTGCCCGGCGGCAGCGGACCGAACGGATTTCGGCGCACCGGACTTCGGAGCGGTGGACTGACGACGGCGATAAGGCACGCAAGTCATTCTCGCACAACGGCGGACAACAAGCGGCACACAATGCCGCCCCTCACGAATCGGCAACCGCCCCTTACCCCCCACGCGCACGCCCTGTCCTCCCATGATTCACCCATCCTATTGAGCGAAAGTGTCATCTATGTCAGAATCGCGCAATAGAATGAGTTCCTATTGAGTGAAACTGACATAAATGTCAAATCCACACGATAGCGGCATGGGAACAGGACATTGATCGGAGGATACGATGCGCATCTCCAGGGATAAGTACCTGAACGATCTCGTCGCGCGCAAAGGCAACGGCATGGTCAAGGTCGTCACGGGCGCGAGGCGCTGCGGCAAGACCTATCTCCTGTTCGACCTGTTCGAGGACCATCTGCGCGCGCAGGGCGTGGACGACGACCACATCATCGAGATCGCGCTGGACGATCTGATGTACGAGCGCTACCGCGACCCGCTCGCCCTGTACGACTATGTGAGATCCCGTATCACGAATCGCGAGGAACCGTACTACGTGCTGCTGGACGAGGTGCAGTACGCGATCTCGGACGAGGAGATGCGCGGCGAGGAGCCGCCCCGTCTGTACGGGGTGCTCAGCGGGCTGCTGCGCATGCGCAACGTGGACGTGTACGTGACGGGCAGCAACTCGAAGATGCTGTCCACCGACGTGATGACCGAGTTCCGCGGCCGCGGCGACGAGGTCCGCGTCCGCCCCCTGTCGTTCGCCGAGTTCATGCAGGCGTACGACGGCGACGTCCAGCACGGCTGGGCCGAATACGTGATGTTCGGCGGCATGCCGCTCACCTTGTCCATGAGAAGCGACGAGCAGAAGTCCCTCTATCTGAAGAACCTGTTCGAGGAGACCTATCTCAAGGACATCGTCTCGCGCAACAGGCTGCGCAGGTCGCAGGAGCTCGACGACCTGGTCGACGTGCTGGCCTCCTCCATCGGCGCTCTGACCAATCCGCCCAAGATCAAGGCCACGTTCGCCAGCGTGCTGCATTCCAGCATCAGCACGAACACCATCATGCAATACATCGGCCATCTCGAGGACGCGTTCGTCATCGAGGAGGCGAGACGGTTCGACGTCAAGGGACGCAAGTACATCGGCAGCCCGAAGAAATACTATTTCGAGGACATGGGGCTGCACAACGCGCGACTGGGGTTCCGCCAGATCGAGCAGACGCACATCATGGAGAACATCGTGTACAACGAGCTGCGAACACGCGGCTACAACGTCGATGTGGGCGTGGTCGACCGGCGCGGCGCCAGCGAAGGTGTGCCGTACCGCAAACGCCTCGAGGTCGATTTCGTGGCGAACCTCGGCAACCGGCGCTGCTACATCCAATCCGCGTACCAACTGCCCACACCGGAGAAGGTCGCGCAGGAGAAGGCCTCGCTGCTCGAGATCGACGACAGCTTCCAGAAGATCGTCCTCGTACGCGACGTGGTCAAACCCGTCCGCGACGAGCACGGCATCCTCACGATGAGCGTCTACGATTTCCTCCTCGACCCGGACAGCCTGACGATGTGACGCCGTGGATTGGCTACAACGTATTAGACAGTCCGATGAGGGACGAATGACATGAGATTGGAGGCCGACGATAGCCGACCCGAAACATCCCCGCCACTACGACGAGGCGTTCAAACGGCAGATCGTGCAGTTGTACGAGAGCGGCAAGCCATCCCGGAAGATCCGCCGTCGTGGGCCTGACATCCTCAGGACCATCGAGCTGGGCTGCTCCAACGCCAGGCTCGAGGCGTCCGACAACAGGATCAAGGTCACCATCCGCACGGCCTACGGCCTCCACCACGCGAACAATCTCATCGCCCTCGTCATGCTCCCGCTGCGGCGGACTCGACATACGCCTACCACAGCCGAGAACCTAACCCACGAAAACAGCAGAAGCCTTATATGTATTGGACATTTCTGTGCAGGGCGGGAGGTGTAACCGCAGCATTACGGTGTGAGACCGCAAGATTACGTAGCTGGGCATTGGCTGTGGCGTTGCTGAACATGACCGCTGTGTTGCTGGACGTTGACCGCCGCGCCGGCAATCATGGCGCAAGCGACAATCACGACACGCCGTTATTGACATACCGCCGTTCAATGGTATTGTAATCAGCTGTGCGCTTTTGAAGCGTATGGATCGGGCCCGTAGCTCAGCTGGTTAGAGCGCATCCCTGATAAGGATGAGGTCGGAGGTTCAAGTCCTCCCGGGCCCACAGGAAAAATGAAGCGGCCGCGAGCCGCTCTTTTTTTCTCACGGGGCTATAGCGCAGCTGGTAGCGCATCTGCTTTGCAAGCAGAGGGTCGCCGGTTCGAACCCGGCTAGCTCCACAGATACAACAAAGCCCTTGGAATCATGCCGATTCCGAGGGTTTTTGTTCTTGCATTTTCTGCGTATTTTCGGGCTATAGGCCAAAAAGGGGTTAAGTGGCCCTCTGCTGCATCTGAGGATCGAGCACCAGTATGAGCGTCGGCTTCTGTCGGGCTTCGTGTTCACGTTCGCCCGCGAGACCCCTCCGGTGATCGACGCTAAACCCGTGGATGCGAAGAAGGCGGAGAACGCGGGCCATTGGACGAGCGTCGCCGGTTACGGCGAGGTGTTCACGACCACGGAGCTGTTCGACGTGACGGCCGCACGTGATCACTTCGACGGCACCGTGGACACCGGGGAATGTCGTTTCTGCCTGTATGACGCGCGCAATCGTGAGCGGCACGCCAAGAACGCGGGGACACTGTTCTAGTGCTTTCCTTGGATGCTGGCGTTGGTTTTACTCATGGAAAAATAGGCATATTTAATATCGTTGTATGCCTATCATAAAGAATGAGTTCATTGGATGCTCTTCAAAAGAGGTGTCATGATGCAACAGAAGAATGTTGATTCCGTCAACTTTGGATCTCATGGATTCAGGAAGTTAATAGCAACTGGCAGTGCATTTTTGCTCTGCGCCGGAGCTTTGTCTTTGGCTCCTTCAATTGCGATGGCCGACGAGCCTTCCGGAAGTACTGAGAATACAATGTCGCAGACCATGGAATCTGGTTGCGCTCAGCCGACTTTTACAGCCAAGAGGACAGATGACGGCGTTCATGTTCAACTGAATAACGCTAAGTTCGTTCCGAACAATGATGGGAGTGTCTCCATCACGTCCATGTCCGGAAAGCCGCTTGATTCCTTGCCTGCGGAATACGAAGGACACGGAATCGCTTATCGAATGATTAGCGATTCCGAACTGATCGCCATGCCGATTATGACTTACGACGCCAATGGATATGTCAATTGCATTGCTCATCATGCCTTGGGCGGCGGTATAACCGGTGCCATCGGTGGAGCTGTCGCTGGCGGCGGTATTCCTGGAGCATCCGTCGGAGCTGTTGGAGGCATTGTAGGTGGACTTGTTTGGGGTCCAATCGACTGCTGGGGCAAGTAATATGCACACCCATCGCATGAGTGAAATTCGCCTGATTGTGTCGACTGTTGTCTTCGCAATTCTGTTGGCAGTATTCGAAATACTGTTTTATGGATTTGGCTCCTTGGCAACGGTTAAGGGGATTGCTTATGTCCTTCTTCAAACGTTGGCTTTCTTCTTGCTCATGCTTTGGATCCGCAGAGCAGGAGATGACGCCGATTCCAAGGAGGATTAGGAGGCTTCCGCCTGATGGATTCATACCCTCTTGTAGGGGACGCAAGGGTGGTCTTCACGATCTATTAGAGATCGTGAAGACCACCCTTGTCTATGCGTTGGTGAGTTGGCGGCGCATGTATTCGCTGCGGCTGATGTGGTAACGCTTCGCAGCGGCAGTGATGCGTTCGAGTTGACTTTCGGGCATCTTGATGGTGACGCTGATCATGCGCTCCTTGTGCCTGGGGAGCATGTGCAGGCCGTAGTGGACGGGGCCGGTGATGCCGTGGTCGGCGTCCTCGTCCTCCATGCGTTCCACGTCGTTCCTGACCTGTTCCTCGGTCATGCCGAACCTGGCCAGCAGCTCCCTGTCGCGTTCGCTGAAGTCGCTCATCGTTCGCTCCTTTCGTGGTTCAGTCGGCCGATCTCCTTGAGGGTCTTCTTCGTGGGCGGGGTCATCGCGTGGTAGATCAGCACGCTGTCGCCCACCTGCTTGTAGACCATCTCCACGTCCCTGCCGCGCCCGTCGAGGCCGATGGCCACCCAGGTGCCGTTGCCTCTCCTTGCGTCCCTCATGACGCTGCGGAAGGCCGTGAGCACGTCCCCGGAGGTGGGTTCGAGGTCGCCGCCCTGGTCTGCGAGGCTCCTGTGGTCGATTCTCGCGGTCTCGGGCAGCCGCGTGTTGCAGGTGTTCGCCCAGGATTCGCGCAGGGCCTTGAGCTGGGCCTTCTGGTCGAGCGGGTTCAGGGACACGCTCGTGCGCTTCCACTGTCTGCGATTGCGTTTGTCGGCCTTCTGCCTGCCGGTCTCGTGCAGCTCGGCTCTCTGGCGGAAGCCATGGGCGAACGTGCCGCCCAGCGGGAGGCATGGCCGGCCACTCGCGGCGCATGAAAACCATATCGAATTCGTCGCCGACGCTTCTCCACGCCCCGACGGCGATGCCCCGCGGACAATGCCGCGGCGACAGCATCCCCGCCAGGACGCTACGAAGCATCGGCTCCTCACACCCAACAACACATGCGCCGCGAGAGGCCGGGGCTTCACCCTATCACCCGGCCTGCGCCCTTCGGCTCCGGCCGACTCGACGCCTGAAAGGCGTCCGGGAATCGGAACCGGCCCGGAGGGCCGGCATCATCCCCTTCGTTTCCTTTGACCGGTCGGCCTGAAGGCCTTGGGATCATACCGGCGTCGCGCAACCCGTCAACGCCCGCGCCCCGGCCAAGGCCGGCAGGTGCGCAAAGGCGAGCACGGCATCCAGATCATCGGCCACTCCACCGTCGTCGCCAAGGACAAGGACGGCAAGCCCATCCTCGACGAGAACGGCGAGGAAACCCACCGCGTCTTCTGGCCCGTGCTCACCGTGTTCGACATCGGCCAGACCGACCCCATCGAAGGCATGGAGCAGCCGCTCGACGTCGTCAACCCCGCCGGCCTCGAAGGCAACGACCCCCAGCGGATCACGGAACGCATGACCGCATGGCTTCAGACCCAAGGCTGGAGCGTCAGGCACGAAACCATGCAGGCGGCCCTCAAAGGCTACACGAGCGGCGACGGGTCCAAGCGCATCATGCTCAACACAGCCAACAGCCCATTGCAGGACGCCAAGACCATCCTGCACGAAAGCGCGCACATGCTCCTTCACTCCGAACTGCCCAACGGCGAATACGCCGAACACCGGGGCGTCTACGAGACCGAGGCCGAAAGCGTCGCCTACGTCGTGGCTTCATGGGCCGGACTCGACGTAAGCGCCTACTCCATCCTCTACGTCGCCGGATGGAGCCACATGGACGCGGACAACATCAGGCAGACAGCCCAGCACGTCAGGGGCGCGGCAAACCGCATCATCGACGCGTTGGAGGAACACGCGGAAGCCTGACCGACACCCGCCCTCCCCGCGGGCAGGGCCCCCGGCGGCCGGGCGGAGCGATCCGCCCTGACCCCATCGCCAGGAACGCCGTCCCTGGACCCGGATACAGGCGTCGCCGCGCCACGGAGGACGCGGCTCGCCCACACAGGACAAGGACGCGCCACGAAGGGCGCGCAACAACACAGCCTTCGGCTTTCCTTTAGCGGGGACGCGATCCGACCGTCCGGCAACAGCCGGGCGACGTTGCCGCGTCCATTCGCGGCGCGGCTTACTGCAAAGGATGCGCCATGCGCAGATCAGAAAAGGGGGCCGCGCGGCGGCCTGCACGTGTGGCTGATGGCGGTCATCGTCATCAGCCTCGCACCCGCGATGCACTCCATCGCGGCCGACCTCGTCGTGATGGCAATCGCCATCTGGGCGATGACACCCAGCCGTCGATAACGGCCAGCCCGTCCGAGTTTCAACACCCGGACGGGCCTTTCTTGTTTGCAAGTGCATGGCTGCTACTGCTTTTTCTGTGGTCTGCCATACTTGTGCACTAACGCAGCCAAAAGTATTGCTACGAAATAGATGTAGACGAGAAATCTGCTGAGAGACCCGTTAAATATCAACATAACGGCTACTGGCACTATAAGCGCTGTCGTAAGAATAACCGAAAGCTTTATGTTCTGTGTTTTAAGGCACGACCACACAAACAATATCAATGCCACAACGGCAGTAATCAGATACGCGACTGCGAATGGGGTCATGGCCCCGCGCTTGATCTCCGTTGCTCCACTAATTGAGCAAGAAGCGAACAGCCATGCACAGAGCCATGACTTCCAATCCCACTTTTTCATCACAGTAATGCCTTCCAACTGCATCACATGATTTCAGATTTCAACGGTGGGAATTCCCAAGCCAGTGTGAGGCATACTCCCTTTCCTTGAGCAACTGCGCCGATGATTTTTGTGGCGAGATCAGCAAAGAATCCGATGCCCAAGACAGCGACGCCTCCAGCGATTATGGTACCGACGGGCCCACTGATTGCCGAGGCAACTGCGGTGAATGCTGCGGCAAGAGCCGCCGGGCTAACCGAGGAAGCCGTGAAAAGCGCTGCCGCGAATCCTACGGTGAAATCTATGTAGGAGATGTATACGCCGCTGCAACTGGCATAGGTCGTTGGAAGCGACTCTATGTCTTGGATGTCCTCCGTGGGTGGATTGAGGACGTTATCGACCAGGAACACATATTCTGCATCGGAGAAACCGTAATCGGTCTTCAGTTGCTCCTCTGACAGCGAGACGGTGAGACGATCACCTTCAAAGCTGAAATATTCACCGACATCAACGATTTTCCAGAGCAGGTTCTCGAGTTCCGTATCCACTGACGGTACTGCACAAGGAACGTAGCCATCGGACTGAGCATCCGGGACACTTGCATTCGCAACGGGAGCCACCACCAACAATGTCGCCATCGACAAGATACAGGCGATGATTCGTGCGAGGTATTTCCTTACTTTTTTCATTTGATTCTCCCCTGAATCGTTGATTTACCCGGCTCTTCCGATTTTGGTGTGCAAGGGCCGTGCGGTTTCATTCGTTGTGTGAAAGAAAAAGTGAAGGATACCGTGCGGCTTGACATTGAGTTTAGCACGTTCGACGGACGGGTGTTGCTCGGCCTGGACGGATTGGGGTTGCGTCCCCTGGTGCAACGGCACCTGGCCATGGGCACTCGCGGGGGCGTGTGGCAGATACGCTGCTTCGAGGCTCCTGTGGTCGATTCTCGCGGTCTCGGGCAGCCGCGTGTTGCAGGTGTTCGCCCAGGATTCGCGCAGGGCCTTGAGCTGGGCCTTCTGGTCGAGCGGGTTCAGGGACACGCTCGTGCGCTTCCACTGTCTGCGATTGCGTTTGTCGGCCTTCTGCCTGCCGGTCTCGTGCAGCTCGGCTCTCTGGCGGAAGCCATGGGCGAACGACGAGGCGGATGGATATCAGCCGCCCTCATACGAGCCGGTCAACCCCGAACGCGGGACTCCCCAAGTGCCTTCCGATGGCCTGATCTGACGTCCGAAAAAGTGCCCCTGGAGGACTTCATCCGGCCCGATTCTCGTCGTCAAGGGGCCAGACGCGTCCTCATCGCCGTTCACGCGTGCTCCTTACCAGGTTTGGGCGTCAGCCCATGGGATCGACAGATGTCTGACATTTGCTATGCTTGCCTGCCTCTCAGACTTCTTCTTGAGGAGCAAACCCTTATCCGATTTCCTCTTCCTCACGCTCAGCGCAGCGACCCGACCTGCATCGACGGTCGGGATGCTTTCGTCGTGCGCTGAAAGTGCGGCCAAGCGTAAATGTCGTAACATTTTCTTAGCTCGCTACATGCCTCAGAAACGAATTCTTCGTCACTTTGGTTGCGATGGCTACTGCCCGCAAGAACCCTGCTTGACTCGTACCAACTTGCCATCGGGCTATTGCGCTTCGGTAATTGAAAATCGTGGTTCACGCGATGTTGCTTGGGGTGAACCACAATTGGTTAGAAGAAGAATCCTCCCGCTGCTCCGTGACCCCGATCTATCTGTCTGCGGATATCCTGGTATGCCTGACGGAGTTCAGGGTTTGCCTCGTCCTGGGATTTTTTATCCAAACGACGCCTGACGCTGAAGAATATCGACAGGGTGACACAGAACGCCGCTATCAGGATTATGGTGATTATCGTTCCCCATGACATGATGTTCCCCTATCCGCGGCTGCCGTAGCCGGACCATGCCAGGCATGCTCTCTTCTGCCATTCGGGTGCCTTGGTCTGGAAGATGTTACGGCATGAATCGCTCGAAGAAACCCAGTGGTCATAGCATTGACCGTTAACGTAGAAATCGCATCGTTTCATGATTTGAATACCGGATGAGTGAACTCCTGCGGAAATAGTTGATGCCTGTGCCGCGGTGGGGATCGCTGCCGACGCAGCGCACACTAGCGCTAGTGAGGCGATACCGCTGATAAAACCACGCTTCTTCATGATGACCTCTTGTTCAAATAGACGGTGAATGTTCCGGATAAGACGGGAATCCTCTATTCGAAATATTCAGCAGTGAGTCAGCTCCTCCTAAAGCAGGCTACATACTCGAAATGATACTCATTACTTTTAAAGCGTCAAGGCCCGGGACCACTTCAGGGGATAGTCAAAGTGGTTCAACCAGACTGCGAAACATCCCAATGCTATGCTTGCTGTTCCACCGGCGGCAAAGCATGTGGAGGGGCGTCCCCGCCTCCGTCCAGTCCCGTCCCATCGAAGCTGATGAGACCGATCCACCAAGGCACTCTCCGTTCCCGTTTCCGTCCCGATTCGATGCTCCTGGAAGGTGCTCTGCGCCCTTTTATATCCTTTTTAAATCTTTCTAAATGTTGTTGGACGAATTTACTGGCCTCGGCCTTCACCTCGGCAGACGTGTTCGTGCCCTTGGCCCGGTCGATGTCGTTCGAGTACCTATCGTTGTTCATCTTGTCCAGCTGATCGTAGAACGTTTGCTCCGCACCGGTGAGGTTCCACGCGCCGTTCTTGACCAACACATCCTTGACGTTCAGTATCAAGTCCGCCACATCACTACCAACGCCGTTTCTTAAGTCATCTTCATATTGGTCAGCCGGGTAGTAGATGTAGTAGGGATCCTCACCATACCAGATGTTTTTTCCCGGCAAACACGCCTTTGTACCAAGCGAGGGTCGTTGCATGTTCGTCTGTCTTGATAGTGACGGACGCGCAGGATTCGTTGGTGGTTGTGCCCAGCGAATACATGCCGGACAGCCGCGCGTCAAGGGAGTCGTCAGTGCTGCTGTGAGTTCTGAGTTCGTATTTGGTGCTGCGCAGAGTGGACAGCGAGTTGATCGCGTCGAAGGTGACGACCAGCGGATTGGTGGGTCGGAAACCCAGCATCGCTTTGACGGCGGTGAAGTTGGGGATGATGAATGCCAAGGCCGCCACCAGAATCGCCGCAAGCAACGCGCAGAGAGCGGCGATCAGCTTCTTGCGGGATTTGCGCGGCTGGTATCGATGGTGGTACCGCAGACGCCGGCACAGCAGGTGCCGGTATCGACGCAGTCGGTACGGCTGGCGATGCGGCCTACTGGTGCCGTCGCAACTGTTGCGCTGTCTATAGCCTTTCCACATGCCGGGCAAAATCGTGCCGGCCCATCAACTCTATTTCCGCAGTGGCCGCAGTACGCCATCGTGTGCTTCTCTCCCTCAAATCGGCTTGATTGCCATCGCTTCAATGTTGCTCTTCAGCATTACGTCTCAACCAGCCCCTACGAGTAACGATACGAAACGCGGCAGCCTTAATGCGGTTGTTTTGGCGGATGTCAACATCGAGCTCTGGCCAACGTGCTGGCACTCGGCTACATTGTGCTGCGATCCGAGAAGCAGGCCATCGCCCACACCGACGAGTCTGAATTGGCAGCTGAGGCTCGTTTTAAGCCTTAGGCCAACACCTCCATGGGGTGATAGGTGGCGGTGTGGTGTCCGGTGATGGGGTTCCATACCCGTTCGGCGAAGGCGCGCAGACGGGCGACGCCCTCACGCAGCTCGCTGGCATCTCCGGCGTAGGAGAGGCGCACGAAGCCTCGACCCTCCTCTCCGAAGGCCTCGCCGGGGACCACGGCCACGCGCTCTTCGTCCAGCAGACGGTCTGCGAATTCACCGGAGTCAAGGCCAGTCAGGCGTACGTCCACAAAGGCGTAGAACGCGCCTTGCGGCTCGATCAGACGCAATACCGGGCATCCGGCCAGACCGTCCAGCACGATCTGGCGCTTGGCGCGGTATTCCTCGCGCATGGCGGCCACGTTATCTTGCGGGCCAGCCAGTGCTGCCACGCCTGCGTATTGCGCCAAGGAGTTCACCGGTAGTGCCCGAACTCTTGCGCACTTTGGTCTTCGCCCGTCCCTGTGGCGGTGAT
>OATC01000056.1_pt1 | contig 65203 bp, 63 predicted proteins | sample 1475871 | NCBI WGS metagenome assembly OATC01 (sample SAMEA2579940, study PRJEB22360) | human gut metagenome | biome: human gut; feature: human-associated habitat; material: faeces | place: Denmark | collected 2008/2010
CCATGATTCCTGCTGGTCCCGCTCCAACAACCACAACATCATAATTATTTTTCATTTTATCGCTCCGTTCTGGGTTTTAACGCTAACCCTACTAATTATACTCGATATAATTATGCATTTCAATCTTCTTTTATTATCAACGCAAAAAAATTTTGATGCTTAGTTTGCTGAAATAGTTTGAAAATGCTATGATATAGTTAAAGCACGGGAGCTTGTAAACAGGCTGAGAGGAAGTTGTGAACTTCGACCGCTAACCTGATTTGGATAATGCCAACGTAGGGACATACTCACTAACAATAAGTAGGGAATATGGCACTTGGCATATTCTCTTTTTAGTGCTTTAAGAAAGTGAGGAAGAATATGTTTGAAAAAGTTTTAGAAGAAATTAAATTACGCAATCCAATTGTGCATTGCATTACTAACTATGTTACTGTCAATGATTGTGCTAATGCCATCTTAGCTGTTAATGGCAGCCCCATTATGGCTGATGACATTCATGAAGTTGAGGAAATTACAACAATCTGTAATGCTTTAGTAATCAATATTGGTACGCTGAATGAAAGGACAGTTGCTTCAATGATCAAAGCAGGAAAAATGGCTAACCATTTAAATCACCCTGTTGTTCTCGATCCTGTTGGTGCTGGAGCTAGCAAACTTCGGACTAATACTGCAAAAAAACTACTTGAAGAAATTAATTTTAGTGTTATTCGAGGAAATATTTCCGAAATAAAAGCCCTAGCAATGAATATGACTTCAACTCAAGGAGTCGATGCCAATATCAATGATATTGTAACATCTGAAAATCTTAATGAAGTTATTAGTTTTGCTAAGAAATTTAGTCAAGAAACCGGTGCCGTAATCGCAATCACTGGAGCAATTGATATTGTTGCCAATCAAGAAAAAACCTATGTAATCACTAACGGTTGTGCAATTATGTCACGAATCACAGGAACAGGTTGTATGTTATCGGCAATTCTTGGAGCAACAACCGCTATTGGTCAAAATGATCTTTTAGAAACTACTGCTTATACGATTGCAATGATGGGATACTGTGGTGAGTTAGCTGATCAAAGAGTTCGTAATGACAATAGTGGAACAAGCAGTTTTAGAATGCATTTAATCGATGCCTTGAGTACAATTAATTATTATCAATTGAAAGCCGGTGTTAAAATTGAACTTCACTAGAAACATGCTAGAACTATATTTAGTCAGCGACCGCAGCTGGTTGAACGATCGTCCACTTGAAGAAGATATTGAACAAGCTATTTTAGGTGGAGTAACAATGGTTCAATTACGCGAAAAAAATTTAACTGATGAAGAATTTACTATTCAAGCAAAAAAAGTCAAAACAATTTGTTCTAAATACCATATTCCCTTTATCATCAACGATAATGTAGCCGTAGCATTGGCTGTAGACAGTGATGGAATTCATATCGGTCAAGATGATCAGCCTGTTAAAAGAGTTCGAAAAATAATCGGTCCTCATAAAATTATTGGGGTTTCTGCTCACAACTTAAAAGAAGCTCTTGCCGCCAAGGAAGATGGTGCTGATTATTTAGGAGTGGGAGCCATGTTCAATACTTCAACTAAAGATGATGCTACAGCAGTGAGCTTTACCCAATTACATGAAATAACTACAAAAATTGGCTTACCTGTTGTAGCAATCGGTGGTATCAACCAAGACAATTGCCTACTCTTAAAAGGAACAAAAATTGATGGTATTGCTGTTGTTTCAGCCATTATGAGCGCTCCTGATATAAAAGAAGCAGCCGCTAAATTAAAAGCACATGCCCGAGGAATCTATGATTAAAGGTTATATCATTGACATGGATGGAACTTTGCTTGATTCGATGCACATTTGGAATGAATTAGGCAGTCGTTTTCTCGAATTAAAAGGAATTACCCCTGAGGCAAATCTTAAAGATATCTTGGCACCACTATCAATTAACCAAGCAATTAAATACATCGCTGAGACATATCAATTAAAAGAGCCTCTTGATGTTTTAATCAATGAAGTTAATAGTTTATTGAATCATATTTATTTAAGCGAAATCCCCTTAAAACCAGGGGCTTTGGAATTTATTACTAACTGTTTTAACCATCATAAAAAACTGTGCTTATTAACTGCAAATAATTATCAAGCAACAATTAACATTCTTGATAAATATAATCTAACATCAAAATTTGATGAAATTATTACATGTGATCATACTACTTTAGATAAACGCAGTGGCGAGGCCTACAATTATGCAATCTCTGCATTACACCTCCATAAAGATGAATGCATTGTTATTGAAGATGCCCTTCATGCAATAATTGCTGCAAAAAAGCAAGGTTTTACAGTATGGGCCGTTGCAGATCAAAGTAATCAAGATGATTGGGATGAAATTTGCAAAATAAGTGATTTAAATTTAAAAAATTTATCAGAAATGGAGAGATGATTATGAAAAAAGTTCTAACTATCGCAGGAACTGATCCAACAGGTGGAGCAGGAGTTCAAGCGGATCTAAAAACCATGACAGCTCATAAAGTCTACGGGATGAGTATTATTACTGCCTTAGTGGCCCAAAACACATTAGGTGTTAGAGATATTATGGAAGTAAAACCTGATTTTTTAGCCGAACAGTTTGACTGTGTCTTTGAAGATATTTATCCTGATGCAATTAAAATTGGAATGGTTTCCAGTCCAGTATTAATTGAAATGATCGTAAATAAATTAACATCACAAAAAGATTGTCCTATCGTTGTTGATCCTGTTATGGTTTCTACTAGCGGATCTCGTTTATTAGCTGACAATGCTCTAAGACTCTTGAAAGAAAAGCTTATTCCATTAGCTACTATTATTACCCCTAATATCCCTGAAGCACAGGTTTTAACAAATTTAAAAATTAATACTAAAGATGACATGATTACAGCCGCAAAGATGATTAGTGAATGGTACCACGGCTACATTTTGATCAAAGGGGGCCATTTTGAAGAACGGGCTGATGACCTTCTTTATTACCGGGGAAATATTACTTGGTTGACAGGAGAAAAAATTAATAATCCTAATACTCATGGCACTGGCTGTACCCTTTCTTCAGCAATTGCTTCCAATCTAGCTTTAGAATATTCAATTGAAGAAAGCGTTACTAGAGCTAAAGTCTATATTACCGGGGCTTTAAAAGCTAATCTTAACCTAGGTCATGGCAGTGGACCATTAGATCATTGCTGGAATATTAATCAAACATTAAAATAATTCAACCGATATAATTGCTTTAGTAGTATAATGAGGTAGAGCTATTTTTTCTAATTAAATAAGGAGGAAAATAGAATGCCAGTTAATCCATATAATCTTGATATGATCACTAAGATCTGTAACCATTTAAATACTGCTTGTGCAATCATTACATATCGTCATAATTTTCATTTTGAATATGCTAATGATCTTTATTATCAACTTTTTAAATACAAGCGTAATGACGGCTTCAACTATTCTCTTCCCTATTCTAATGATTATCAAAAAGTAAAAAATACAATTACTAGTATCATTCAAAAGAAAGAAGAATTTCTCGAAATTGAGACTCAATCATTTAATAAAGATAATGACTTGATTTGGACTCGTTCCAGACTATCCTTTATATACAATAATCAGTCAGTATATATAATTTGTTTAGTCGAAAATATTACTGAAAACAAAAAAGTTTTAAAAAATCTAGAAATCAGTCATCAAAAATATCTTCATGAGGGACAGTTTAAAGCAGCAATAGCATCAGATGCTTTAGTATCCTATGAAATTAATATTGATGATGATTTAATTATCGAAGATATTATCGAAAATACCGTTAACATGTTAAAACTAGTTGACTTAAACACTAACTGTAGTTATAGTGAGTTTTTACTTCGCTGGACTAAAAAATGCGTCCATCCTGATGATAAAAATAAATTCTACCAAGAATTACATCCTCACCGTTTAAAGAAATTATTTGAACAGGGGATTACGGAAGTATATTGTGAATATCGTTCGCTCAATGCAACTCAAAAACAAGGCTGGGTCAGTACAACGATTCATCTCTTACACGTTGGTGAAACAAATAAATTATTTGGCTTTGTCTATGTAAAAGATATTAATGATAAGAAAATACATGAATTAGAATTATTGCGCCAATCTCAATCCGATCCGCTCACTAAACTATACAATCGAACCGCTTTTGGTCAAATTGTTAATGAATATTTAAATAAAAAAAGAGAGTATAGTAGTGCTTTATTATTGATTGATATTGATAACTTTAAAAATATCAACGATAATCTTGGTCATAGTTTTGGGGATACCGTTTTATGTGAGATTGCTCATAAGCTAACAAATATTTTTAATAACAAAGCAATTATTGGGCGTTATGGCGGCGATGAATTCATTATTTTCATTAAAGATATTCCCTCCAAGAAATATGTTTACCATAAAGCTAGTATCATTCTTGAAGAACTTCATCTTTATTACTCATCAAATTATCAAGAATATACGATCAGCAGTTCAATTGGTATTACTTTTAGCCCTGATGACGGTAAAACATTACACGAATTGTTTGAACAAACCGATTCTGCTCTCTATCGAGCAAAAAAACTGGGCAAATCGCAATATTTTGCTTTTAATGATAGCTATCAGGATATAACTCCTGTAACTAATTATATTAGTAAAGGCTGGCTAATTGATGAACTTGATGAAATTGTTTATGTTAGCAGCCTAGATACTTATGAATTACTATACTTAAATCGAAAGGGACGTGAAATCACCGGAATTGAAGCGGGAGAATATAATCATATTAAATGTTACGAAGCTCTACAAGGTCGAACTAGCCCCTGCCCATTTTGTACTAATGCTAAATTAAATCTTAATGAATTTTATATTTGGGAGTTTAGCAATCAGCATCTAAATAAAGACTATATTGTTAAAGATAAATTAGTATTATGGGAAGGAACACCTGTGCGAATGGAAATTGCTGTTGATGTTTCTGATACTCATAACTTCAATCTTCAACGTGTTCCTACTGAATTTGCAATTGAAAAAACGATTTTAGATTGTCTTCAAGCCTTGACAATTCCGGACACTCTTGAAGAAGCTATTAACAACGTTTTAGAGATCATTGGCAATTTTTACCAAGCAACAAGAGCATATATCGTTGAAATTGACCTAAATACAAAAATTGGTTCAAACACTTATGAATGGTGCCGAGAAAACTATCCTCACTATCGTGACCAACTACAGCGGATTGATTTAAATGAAATTCCTTATATTTATGAAGCTTTTGAACATCATAATAATCTAATTATCAATGATTGTGAAGCCATCAAAAAAGAGCATCCTCGAGAATATGCACACTTTATTAGTCGTGAAGCCCATTCTTTAGTGACAATTCCCTATGAGGAAACTGGCATTTTTGCAGGCTATATTGGTGTTGACAATCCTTCAATTAACCAAAATACAATTGCATTACTTGATTCTATCAATTTTTCTATCGTCAACGAGATAAAGAAACGTCGATTATATGAAAAAACACAGTACAATCTTTATCACGATAACTTAAGCGGCTTACTTAATCGTAATAGTTTTACTCAATTTTTGAGTTATGAAAATAGTGCTGTTTACTCTCAAGGAGTCATTCTTGCAGATATCAACGGCTTGAAAGAAATTAATCGCGATTTTGGACATTACCATGGTGATAAAATAATTACGATTATTTCTAGTATTATGAATTCATATTTCCCAAGCGAAAAAATCTTTAGATTAAGTGGTGATGAATTCATCATTATTGTAAACAATCTTGAGTATAAACAATTTATTGAAGCTACTAAGCAGATGGAAGATACTTTACTCGGTTCAACTCCAAATGGTGTCTCACTTGGATACACATGGAGTGAAGATAACATGGATATTAATGATTTGATTCACCAAGCCGAAGAATTAATGATGATCAACAAACAAATATACTATGAACGAGCTGATACATATAAAAAACACTATTCACCTAAAAAACTTGAAAATCTTCTCAAATGTTTTAAAGCAAAACAATTTGTTGTTTACTTACAGCCAAAATTTGATATTGATCAAAACAAAGTTGTTTCGGCCGAAGCTTTGGTCCGACTTGAATATCCCGGTCACGGCTTAATCATGCCAAATAAATTTATTCCCACATTAGAAAAAGAACGAATGACTCGTTACTTAGATTTTTATATGTTTGAACAAATTTGTGAAATTCTTGAGCGTTGGCAAAAAGAAGGAAAAGAATTAATTCCTATTTCTGTCAATATTTCTCGCCTTACCCTTCTAGAATCTGACTTTACTAATTCCTTAAAACGAATTAAAAATAAGTATAATATTCCTAACAATTTCATAACTCTTGAAATTACTGAAAGCATTGGAAATATCGATCGTAGTATCATTGCTACGATTTCTAAGCGCATTAAAGATCTCGGTTTTAATATTTCACTAGATGACTTCGGTGCTAAATATGCAAATATGTCATTATTATCAACTTTAAATTTTGATGAATTAAAAATTGATAAATCAATGATCGACACATTAGTAAATAACGATAAATGTCAAACTATCTTACATCATATAATTGAAATGTGTAAAAAAATTAATGTTGCCTGTGTCGCTGAAGGAGTTGAAACTGAAAAACAAATAGAACTGTTGGTTTGTTTAGGCTGCAATATTATTCAAGGGTTTTATTATTCTAAACCAATTCCTTTACAAGAATTTGAGGATAAGTATCATCAATAATTTGTCTAAAAGTGTATCCTAATGGATACACTTTTTGTGCATTCTTATTTACAGTAGAAATCAAACATGGTAACATACAAAAGTATGATTATAATGCATTTTTGCGCTTTATAATCAAGATTAATTAATGAAAGGAAGTGAATGCGTGATATCAATTCAAGAATTACTTGGATTAATCAATGAATTTTTATATAGCAATATTTTAATTGCTCTGCTTGTTGCAACCGGGGTGTATTTTACAATTCGAACTAAATTTGTTCAATTTAGAATGTTACCAGAAGGAATTCGACTTCTTAAGGAAAAATCACATCATGATGATGGTGTTTCATCTTTTCAAGCACTAATGATTTCAACTGCATCACGAGTAGGAACTGGTAATATTGCTGGTGTTGCTACAGCTTTGGCTGCTGGTGGAGCTGGTTCTATTTTTTGGATGTGGATAATTGCTCTGATTGGTGGAGCCAGTGCTTTTATTGAATCAACCTTAGCCCAAGTCTATAAAGAAAAAGACGGCGACTCATTTCGTGGAGGACCAGCTTATTATATTGAAAAAGCTATCGGAAAACGCTGGTTAGGAATTATTTTTTCGTGTCTGTTGATTGCTTGCTTTATTTTTGGCTTTAATCCATTGCAAGCATATAATGTTAGTAGTGCCGTCGAATATTATTTTTCAAACAATGAATTAGTTGCCTTTGTTATTGGTGCAGTTTTAGCTTTAGCTACTGCTGCGGTTATTTTTGGCGGAGTCCATCGAATCGGGATCATTAGCTCCAAAGTTGTACCAGTCATGGCTATTTTATATATATTACTTGGTTTATACATAACCTTTAGCAATCTTAATCAGCTACCAGAAATATTTAGTGATATTTTTAATCAAGCATTTGATTTTAAAGCGATTGCAGGAGGATTTGCCGGCTCTTGTGTAATGCATGGAATCAAACGTGGGCTTTTTTCTAACGAAGCTGGAATGGGATCCGCACCGAACGCTGGAGCAACCGCAGATGTTTCTCATCCTGTAAAACAAGGTTTAGTACAAACCATCTCTGTTTTTATTGATACTATGTTAATTTGTTCCACTACTGCTTTTATGTTACTAAATTATGGGACAGAATCTGGATTAACAGGAATGCCGTATGTTCAACAAGCTATTTTTGCTGAAGTAGGTGAATTTGGTATTCATTTTATAACAATTTCTATTTTCTTATTTGCTTTTTCTTCTTTGATTGGAAACTATTGCTATGCTGAAAGTAATTTTAAATTTATTATTGACAACAAAAAAGCTTTATTTATTTTTAGAATTATTACTGTAATTATAATTTTCTTTGGTGCCCAAGCTAGTTTTAATACTATTTGGGATCTAGCTGATGTTTTGATGGGCTTTATGGCAATCATGAATATTGTCGTAATTTTATTGTTAGGTAAAATTGCTTTTAAATGTTTAAAAGACTATAGTATTCAAAAAAAGGAAGGAAAAGATCCAATTTTCCACCCTGATAATTTAGGAATTAAAAACGCTGAATTTTGGCATGATATTGAAAAAGAATATGAAAAACCTGTTGAAGTATGATCCTCAACAGGTTTTATTTATCCAAATTTGCTTCTAATTCTTTTATTCGTGTATTAATACTGTCAATTTCCTGAACGATTGCTGCTGTCTTTTCATCAAAAATATTATCATTACTAATAATTTCATAATACAGTTTGCCTAATTCAATAAACTTCTCATCTAAATCAGCCTGAGCACTTTTTATACTCACTCTCGTTTTCGCGACATCCGCTAATTCAGATGATTTTTCAATTGTTTTTTCTGTCAGTTTTGCTGCTTTTTTACTTAGATCATCAAATAATGCCATGATTATTCCTCCTTATATCTAGCTCATCACATAATTATTTTACCACAACCTCAGTAATCTACAATCACCTTTTCTCTAAAACTCTTTTTCTCAGGATATTATACCCTAAATTTTATCAACAAGCATATAATTTTATTTTTTTCATATATTTTTGATGAGGTGATTTTATAAAAATTCAATGGCAGAAATTAATTATATGTATTATTATTCCCCTTTTTGTAGGTACTCTTTCAGCATTTCTTACACACGATGCTATGACCACATTTGAAACAATTCAAAAGCCAGTGCTATCACCACCGGGATGGCTATTTCCAATCGTTTGGACTGTTCTATATATTTTAATGGGAATAGCATCCTATCTAGTCTTGACTACAGAGTCTTCTCAGCATGTAACTCTTTTCATTTATAAGATTCAGCTTTTTTTCAATTTTATTTGGCCTATTATCTTCTTTAATCTTAGGTTGTACTTACTTGCCTTTATTTGGCTAATAATTTTATGGCTGCTTATCTTAATAACAGCAATCCTATTTTACAAAACAAATAAATTAGCTGGCTATCTAATGCTCCCATATCTTATTTGGGTAACTTTTGCTGGTTATTTAAATCTTTCGATCTATCTTTTAAATTAAGTTCAACAATAAAAAAAGCCATTTACTATATGTAAAAGGCTTTTTGCTATTTATAAAAACTGCCGAATATCAATTACTAATTTTTCCTCAAGATTAATTAATCTTTTTGTAATATCTTTCGTTTTTTCATCAGCTGCTTCATATTGATTAAGATATTTATTAAGAGATTCTACTCCCATATTGCATCCATCAGTTATTAGATCGGCAATCGTTTGATCAGATTCATGCATAACCAATTTAGCATTTGTCTTGACCCAAGACATGCCTTTAGCCATTGGATTAGGTTCTTTGCCTTCATCATGAAACTTATCTAAAAGAGTTTGAATCTCTTCTTTTAACTGCTCATGTTCTCTTTTGCAGTCAATTAAATGCTGTCTTAACGTTTCATCATGTGCATAATCTAAAACATCATCGATTGAAGCTGCACCCATCTTAATCCCTGCATCACATTCTCGTAATAATTTTATAGTATCTGGTTCAATCATTATTTGTACGCTCCTTTTATTCTATAAAATCATTATGCTCTTTTTATTTATATTTATTCTTAATTATAAGGTAATAATCCCTCTTTCAATATAGCTGGCTACTGCTTGTTCCACTGTTTCTAAGGTTGTATATTTAGGTGAATATTCTAACAATTTTTGTGCATTTTCAATACTATATTCCCCACTTCTTGCAATATGATAATAAGTATGATCTATTAATTCATCATCATTAACATATTTACACCATTTTTCCCATGACAAAAATTTAATTTTAGGCTCTTGATTAAAATAACGGTACATTGCTTTAGCATACCCATATAAAGTCATTGATTCTCTTTCAACCGCATGAAAACTCTCTCCTAATGCTTGATTTCTATGAGTGATTGCCTGATAAAACATTTGCGCAACATCATCACCATGGACATGATGTAAAGTTTCCATACCTAAATTTGGTAAATAGATTTCCTGCCCATTTGCAATTTTTTGAAATACTGAAAAGTCTGTATTCCCAAGAGGATTAATAATTGTCCAGCCTGGTCCAGAAATTTGACCTGGCATAATTATCGTTGCTGGAAAACCATTTTTGCGATACTGTTCTTTTAAATACAACTCACTTTGATATTTATCAACTCCATAATCATCCAAAGGCTCTTTTAAACTATTTGGATCAGCTGGTAAAAATTCTGCTCGACCATGAGCCCAAATCGATGAACAATATAAATAATGAGATATCTTAATTTCCTTCAATGCTGTAACCATTTTTTTCGTATCTTCGATATTAAAGTTGATTAAGTCTACAACAATATCAGCATTCATTTTAGCAACTTTATAAGCAAAGTCTTCATCTTTATTACGATCTAAAACTACTTGTTCTACCATCTTCCAAGCAGGATCATTTATGTATGGCTTACTTTTACCCCGACTAATTGCTACAACTTTAAACCCTCCCTTCACTAATTTAGGCACTAAATATGAACCGATATGTCCACATGCCCCTATAACAACTACTTTCATAAATCTTCCTCCTTTTGATAAACCTATCTTAATTCAAATAAAGATGACATTAAAGCTAGTTTTATCCTTTTAGAAAAGCTTTCTCATTTATCTTTATAAATACAAGTATCATTTGTAAAAGCCTTTTACAAACCGCTTTGCTTAATCCATTGCTTATCATATTTGTTATGATAGAATATAATAGAAACGATAATACCAGGAGGGCGAGCAATGCTATTACAAGAAAAAATGAAAAACACAAAATTTTCTCCAAGTGAAGAAATAGTTATTGATTTTATCTTAACAAAACAAGAGCGAATAAAAGATTATTCGACAACGATGATTGCTGGTGAAACATATACTTCACCATCGCTATTGGTTAGAATTTCTAAAAAATTAGGATTCAGTGGTTATAATAATTTTAAAAACGCCTTTTTAGAAGAAGTTCAATATTTGCACAAAAGTCATTTAAATATAGATGCCAATCAACCTTTTTTAAAAACAGATTCAATTATGAATATCGCTAACAAAATAACACAGTTAAAAACTGAAAGTCTTAATGATACCCTTTCATTAATTCATCACGATACACTGCAAAAAGCAGTGAGAGCATTACAAAAAAGTAATACTGTTAAAGTTTTTGGTGTTTCTAATTTATCATTTCCAGCTGAAGAATTTGTTTTTAAATTACGCCACATCGGTAAAAATGCTGAAGTTTTTGTGTTAAATAGCAATATCTATCAAGAAGCAATGATGGCCAATTCTAATGATTTAGGAATTTGTCTTTCATATTCTGGAGAATCTGGTGAAATTATTAAAATTGCTAATATTTTAAAGAAAAAGAATGTCCCTATTATCGCAATAACAAGTATTGGTGAAAATAGTTTAACTCGATTAGCTGATATTGTTTTACGGGTTACAACAAGAGAAAAATCATATTCAAAAATTGGTGCTTATTCTTCACTAGAATCCATCTCACTTATTTTAGATGTATTATATTCTTGCTTTTTTACAACAGCCTATGATCAGCATTATACTTTTAAAACTGAACTCGCTAAAAATACGGAATCATGAGAAATTACTAATTTAATTATTCAAGAAAATGAACAAAATGAAAAAGAATGACTTTTAACAAAAGTCATTCTTTCCTATTATTTAAGCTGATGCAAACGTGAATATTCTTGAGCAATTAGTCCGGCAATAAATTGTAATTGATAAGGATGACTGTTTTGATCTTGTAACGATTTAAATAAAATTGTTCGATCAATACATTCAGGATACTCTCTGTCATCACTCGATATCATCCATATTTTAGGCGCTGTTAATCTTTTTTTCAAAGCTCTTAAATCTTGATAATCAAAATATGCACCTGTATACGAAAAAATTATAATCAAATCATCTTCATCAGCCGCAACAATATATTGAATTTGTTGAGAATAGGAGATATTAGTATATACCTGTTTATTCAGCATTAATAAGTCACCTTGCAAATTAAAAGCTACTGCTCCAGCTTTTAACAAACCAAAAATGGCTACCTTTTGATATTCATTGATATCCTTACATAAATCAATTACTGCATCCATATCAATTGATTTTTCAACCATGATAATACTTTCTCTTACTTTATGACTATAATCATGCAGTCTTGCTTGTTTCGAAGTTGCGTGTGAATGATCTTCAAAAGATAAATCTGTTGACAACAACAGTTCTTTTAATTCAGCAAAGTCCCTTAAACCTACTTCTTTACAAAAACGGGAAATTGAGCTTACCGCAACATTGCATTCCTTAGCAATTTCCTTGATTCCAAGATTTTGAACTTCCTCAAGGTGATTCAAAATATATGCTGCTATCTGGCTATTAGTTGAGCCATTTTTTTCGCTGACAAGCGTACTTAAAAAAACTATCGGTAATTTATCATAGATCATTATTATCACTCACTTTCACTTATCTTCCACCAGCAAAGTTATATAATAGTCTTTCCTTCATTTCACTAACATCTTGACCTAACACTTCGATAATCTTAAATGCAAATGGATATGATGTTGCTGGCCCTTGGCTTGTTATAATATTCTGATCAAAAACAACAACCTTATCAACAAATTCTCCACCTACTAATTTATCGGCATATCCAGTATAGCCAGTCACATTTTTACCGTCGATAACTCTTGCCTTTGATAAAACAATTGTTCCAGAACATATTGCTGCTAAATACTTTCCATTTTCATTATAGTATTGAACCATTTCAATAACCAGTGGATTTGCTCCTAAATTCACACCCCCTGGTCTTCCGCCAGGTAAAACCAGCATATCATAATTTTTGATCTCATCACTAAAAATCTTATCTACTTTTATCATCATCCCCTGCATCCCCCTAACGTACTGTTCAGCAAAACCAAATGTATGACACTCAATTCCGGCTCTTCTTAACAAGTCTACAATCGTCACTGTTTCACTTTCTTCGTATCCATCTACTACCAATACTGCAGCTTTTCTCATACTATTCATCCTCCTTAACATCAAAAGCATTAAAATAGACCATTCTTTTTTTGAGAGCTAGTGAATTGCCACCCAATAAATCTACCAGCTTATATGCAAATGCATAAACTGTTGCTGGACCGCGACTCGTTACAATTTTCCCATCAATCACCACTTTATCATATAAGTAATTTCCTTGTTTTATTTTTTGCTCGTATCCCACATAAGCAGTATAGTTTTTTCCTTTTAGTAATCCCGCCTTTTCTAAAACAATCGGAGCTGCACATATGGCACAAATATACTTGTTTTTTTGTGCCATTATATTTAAAATTTCAATTAACCTTGTATTATCTCTTAAGTTAGCAGCACCGGGATACCCTCCTGGTAAAATAATCATATCATAATCAATTACCTCATCATTTAGTACGCTGTCACATTTCACAATAATATCATGTGCTCCTGCAACATCCTTTTCAAAACCGATCATATCGCATTGAAAATTAGCACGACGAATAATATCTATAATAGATAACGTCTCCCCTTCTTCAAACCCTGGAGCTACAATAACTGCTACCTTTTTCATATCTTCTTTCCTCCTTTTAATTTATATTTACACAATAATATTGTTTACACCGTTTATCAATTCATTTCCAAAATTAAGAAATCATAAAAAAGACTTTTGTTTCACCAAAAGTCTAAATATTATTGATAAAGTTTTTATTTCCTTTGATATTTACCATATCGAAAAAAGATATATCTATATGCCGCCAGTATCTTTTGAGGAACTTCAACATGTTCAATATACTGCTTACCATTTGGTCCATAGCCATCTTTATCATCGATGACTCTCTTCATTTCTCCTAATAAAAGTGAAATATATCGTTCTTTTGACCATAAGCCCCAAATATTATTTTTAAGTTCAAATCCAATATTCTCAACAACTGGCAAAAAACATCTATAATTATCAAAATTTATATGTGGAGCATAATGTCTTGCAGTTGCATCGATTCGCCTTTGCATAAGAGGATCATGAACCAATAAAATATTTTTTACTATAATGTCTTCTTTTTTGAGAAGTTTGAAAGCAAACTGAATATTTTCCCCACAATTAGTAGATTCTTTTTCTAATAAAATAGTATTGTCTACCCCATAATTTTCTTCAATAAGATACTTAAATAATTCTGCTTCACTTCTTTTAGTAATATCTTTAATATCATACTTCTCTTTAATCGTATTGATTAAAATATCTGTAGTATGACCTTTTCCTCCAGCAATCATGAAGTGATAAGCATGCCCTGTTTTGTATAGTTGATAAGCTATTAATCCAGTTTCAGCAATAGCATTTCCTAATACTAAAATCAGATCATACTTTTTCTTTTCATCATATGTATTTATCGCTAAAAATTGATTAAGAAGATTAAAAGCCTGACTATCTTTCATTTAATTGCAAATATTGAGGAAGCTCAATTTGTCCACTTTTATATATTAAAGGAACCACATAATCAATATATTCTTTTTTAATCTTCTTATTCTTTTCATCAATCCATTCTAATGGAAATGGTTTAACATGATTTGCTACTTTATGAATATCAACGTGACTTAATAAAAATTCATTTCTATTTTTTGAAATTGTGACCATAATCCCCGTTCGTTTATCCAACGCACAATTTATTGCATAACTACCAATACGTAAAGCATTTTCTATGTCTATGTAACTGGCTAAATGTGCTGCACAACGCTGAAGGGTACTCAACTGAATGGCCCGTACTTTACAGCCAAGATGGTCACCGATAAGTTTTTTTAGATAATTTGAACAGCCATTATTTGATAAATGACCAAATGCATCTTTTTGAATCCCACTATCTAGTGATACACACATTCCATATTGATCTCGAATACCTTCAGATACAGCAATAATACAGTGATCCTTCTTTTTTAATTTATCTTTGATCTGTTCAAGAAAGTCATTTTCATCAAAAATGTTTTCCGGCATATAAATTAAATCGATAGAATCAGGATAGACTTCATTAACAAGTTGTGCTGAAGCTGTTAACCAGCCAGCATCTCGCCCCATAATTTCTACGATCGTTACTGATTTTATTGGATATATAACACTGTCAAAAGCAATTTCACATAATGAGGTAGCAACATAATGACAGGCAGAAGGGTATCCTGGTGTATAATCAATATTCATAAGATCATTGTCAATTGTTTTAGGAATACCAATAAAGTTGATTGGGCAATTACATATTTTTGCATAAGTACTTAATTTTTCAATAGTATCCATTGAATCATTACCACCAATATAAAAGAAGTCAGTAATTTCATACTTATTTAATATTGTAATTATTCTTTGCTTAATTGATTGATCCTTTTCGAAAATCTTATATCTACATGAGCCTAAATACATTGCTGGTGTATGAATCAACTTAAACAAATTCTTCTGATCTTTAAAACTACTTAAATCAACCATCTTTTCATCTAACAATCCATCTATTCCATTAATCATTCCATATATTTTCTCATAATCTGCTTTCAAAGCTCCTTGAATGACCCCGGCTAATGTTGCATTAATAACTACTGTCGGCCCACCAGATTGTCCGATTATACATTTTCTCGACATGATCTTCATCCCCTTATCTTCTTTAAATATTTTCTAATTCCTCACCATTTGATTGAATAACTTTTTTATACCAGTTAAATGATTTTTTCTTTGATCTTTTTAATGTTCCCTTTCCTTCATCATCTCGATCAACATATATAAACCCATAACGTTTTGTCATTTGACCTTCAGTTGCTGAAATTACATCTATTGGGCCCCAGGTTAAGTAACCCATCAAATCAATTCCATCATCTAGTGCTAGTTTTACTTGTTCAATATGAGCTTTTAAATATTCTATTCTATAATCATCTTTAATTGAGCCATCTGTTTCTACAACATCAGGTGCTCCTAAACCATTTTCAACAATAAATAATGGTTTATGAAATCTTTCTTGTAAGAAATTCAATGTAATTCTTATTCCTTGAGGATCAATGATCCATCCCCATTGTGATGCATCACAATAAGGATTTTGTAACTTGCCATAGTTATTGATCTTTAATCTGTGATCTGTCGTTACTACTTTACTTGCATAATAACTGAAAGCAACAAAGTCAACTGTATTATTTTTTAGAATCTCCTCATCATCTTTTTCCATATGTATAGTGATTCCTTCTTTTTTCATTTTAGCTTTCATATGATATGGATATTCTCCAAAAACTTGAACATCTGTCAACATTAGTTCCTTATTATTTTCCTCAAAAGCTTTTAATACATCTGATGGGTGACAAGTATACGGATAGACGACCCCACCTGCAATCATACATCCAACTTGATTATTTTTATCAATCTCATGTCCTATTTTTGTTGCTAATGCTGAAGCGAGTAACTGATGATGCATTGCCTGATACTTAATTTGTTCAATATTATCACCTTTTCTATATAATAAACCTAGGGTTGAATAGGGCTGAAATAAACCAACATTAATTTCACAAAAAGTTAACCATTTTGTTACCTTTCCTTTATAACGGGTCATTAACAGACGGACTAGTCGGCAGTAGAAATCGATCATTTTTCGATTAGCCCAGCCACCATAATGCTTTGCTAAATACAACGGTACATTAAAATGATTAAGTGTTATTAAAGGTTGAATTCCATGTTTAAGTAATTCATCTATTAAACTATCATAGTATGTTAGGCCTTTTTCATTTGGTTGTTCTTCATCTCCATACGGAAATAAACGCGTCCAGTTAACTGACAAACGTAAACATTTGAAACCCATCTCTCCAAACAAAGCAATATCCTCTTTGTAACGATGGTAAAAATCGATTGCAATTCTATTTGGACAATACTCAATATTTTCATTCATATAATCAAGTGGTGAAGCATATGCTGCCTGCCTTGCTTCTAATCCGCCCGGAATTACATCCATTAAATCTAGACCTCTTCCATCTGCATCAAAAGCACCTTCGCATTGATTAGCTGCTAAACTGCCACCCCATAAAAAATCATCTTTAAACTTTGTCATTTTTATTCCTCCACTGTTTCTAATACAGACTTTACTAGGTAATCTGCATCAATCTTATATTTACTCATTAATTCCTCTGGTGTTCCACTTTCACCAAATGTATCTTGGACAGCAATTGGATATATCTTTTTAGGCTTATCCAACTTCTCACAAACTAAACTATACAAACCACCTATAATATTGTGTTCTTCCAATGTAAAGATAAGATCATAACTATTTATAATTGAATTTAGTTGCATCGTATTTATTGGTTTAAGTGAGGACACATTGTATAATGACGGGTATATATTATTTTTAGCTAAAATTTCAATAGCTTTCCTAGCCTCATTTACCATAATACCAGTCGCTAAAAAAGCAATTTTACAACCTTTAACAATTGGAACGATTTCGCCTAAAAGAAATTTATAATTAGAGTCCAAAATATTATCCACTGCATATCTGCTCGTTCTTAAATATACAGGACCATCATATTCAACCATAAACTGCATCATAGCTTTTGTTTCATTTGCGTCGCACGGTTGCAAAACTACCATGCCCGGCAAAACTCGCATTAAAGCAATATCTTCATTACATTGATGAGTTGCTCCATCTTCGCCAACAGTCAAGCCGGCATGAGTTGCACAAAGTTTTACATTTAAATGTGGGTAAGCAATAGAATTCCTAATTTGTTCAAAAGCACGCCCTGCTAAAAACATGGCAAATGAACTTACAAAAGGCTTTAACCCCTGAACCGCCAAACCTGCACCTATTCCGACCATATTTGCTTCAGCAATTCCTGTGCTATAAAATTGCTGTGGTCTTGCTTCCTTAGCATAACATGTTTTTGTTGCGGGCGATAAATCCGCATCCAAAACAATAACATCGTTATTTTTTATCACTAGCTCTTTTAGTGCTTCTCCAAAGGCCTCTCTTGTTGCAATCTTCATCCTAATGACCTCCTAACTCCCTCAGAGCTTGTTCCATTTCTTTACGATTTGGAGCCTTTCCATGCCATTCAATCTCATTTTCCATAAATGAAATTCCTTTTCCTTTTACTGTATGAGCAATGATTGCAGTAGGTTTTTGACTATTTTTTGCCATCTCCACAGCTGCTTCAATTTCATCAAAATCATGACCGTTTATATTGATAACTTCAAAACCAAAAGCTAAGAACTTTTCCAAGAAAGGTTGTGGCCCAATAACATCGACTATTTTTCCATCAATTTGTAATCCATTATAGTCAAGAAAAAGAATAAAATGACTAAGTTGATAATGACTTGCTGCCATTAGAGCCTCATATACTTGTCCCTCCTCAAATTCTCCATCACCACAAATTACATAAGTATAATAATTATTATTTTTGTACTTATTTGCCAAAGTGATTCCAACAGCTGCACTTATCCCCTGCCCTAATGATCCCGTTGACATATCTACACCTTTCGTATCATTCATATTTGGATGCCCCTGTAAAGAAGAATTAATTTTTCTAAAAGTCATTAACTCTTTTTCATCTAACACTTTCATTTCTTTTAATACAGCATATAAAGCTGGTGCCCCATGACCTTTAGATAGTACCAGCTTATTTCTTTCATTAGAATTAATATTATCTTTAGTTAGCTTTAATTCCTTTTGGTACAAGTACATTAAAATATCAATACAAGATAAAGATCCACCTGGATGTCCAGATTTAGCTTCATATATCATTTTAATAATACTTTTTCTAGCTTCATTAGCCTTTTTATTTAACATCGTTTACACCGCCCCCTTCTCTTCTTAGCTTTTGTAAACACTTTTGATTAGCTAGTCTAACCCTAACACAACAGATACTGATCTATATCCAACTCCCATACGATCAATTCCCATATCAATCAATTGTAAAAAATGTTCTCTTGTTCGAATACATCCACTTCCTTTAATCTTAATTTTATCACCACATTCTTCCATCATTACTTTGATTATTTCCAAACTCGCTCCATGAGCTTCATGTCCCGTTAAAAATCCAGTACTTGTTTTAACAAAATCAGCACCCGCTTCTATACAAATATGACACATTTTTCTTATTTGTAACTCATTTAAAGCATCAGTCTCAAAAATAACTTTAATTTCTCTTCCATATTTATGGGCCGCTTCGGTACAGGCTTTAATATCCGCTAAAACTTCTTCCCACTTTCCACTTTTGATCATTCCAAAGTTAGCGACTATATCAATTTCTTTAACCGAATCGTATTTAGCCACAATTTCAATTTGTTTAACTTTAGATTCTGTTGAGCTTGTTCCAAATGGAAAATCACATACTGGACATAGCATTGTGTCTGTTCCTTTAACATAAGGCTCACATAAATCCATATAACCAGGATTAATGCAAATAGTTGCACAATTTAACTTTACTCCATCTTTTGTTAGATCGATAATTTCCTGTTCAGTAAATTCTGGTTTTAAAACTGAATAGTCAATATAAGATGCTAACTCCTTTAAATTCATTTCATTTGCCTTTTTTGTTATTTTTTTCATTTTTCTAATAGATAACTATTTATTTTTGTTTGTTTTTGTTCGTTATCTTTCCTCCTTAATTAAAAAATAACACATAAGCAAACATTTGTAAACATATATTTGTTTATTTTTGTTCGTTTTTGTTTTTTTGTATAAAAAAACATATCAAACAAACTAGTTCAATATGTCTTTATTTAATCTTCATTTGTTAAAATATAATTTACTGGGATATCATCAATATTCATATGAGCATCCTTATTACAGATAACTGCATCAAAATCATCACTGCTAATAAAGCTACAAAAACCTTTAACACTTAACTTTGATGAATCAATTAATAAATACTTCTTTACTGCTAAGTCCATTGCTTTTTGTTTTACTGCCATTGTATCCATTTCAGCTGTATAGACTAATTTTCTATCTATATCTATCCCGGCACAACTTAAGAAAGCATAATCAAAATTAAACTTTTCTAAGTCACTTAAAGTAATTGGACCAACTGACATATTGTATTCTGGAATATATTTACCACCAATCATAAATAATTCAGATTCAAAATCATTAAATCCATTTGCAATCAAGGTACTATGTGTTACTATTTTAACATTTTTTCCTTTTATATATTTTAGCATCGGTACAATACTTGTTCCACCATCTAAAAATATACAATCTCCATCCCTGATAAATGATGCTGCTTTTTTACATACTAAATCTTTCTCTTTATTATTAGTAATTCTTTCGCTCATTTGTTTTTCATCTTTATTTGAAAGAATTGTTTTTTGCTCAATACTTTTTGCTCCGCCATGAACCCTTATCAGCAGTCCTTGTTTTTCAAGTTCTTCACAATCTCTTCTTATCGTTGTTTCTGTTACATCTAAGTTTTCAGAAAGTTCTTTTGTTGAAATAAACCCACGTTCATTAATTGTATTTACTATTCTTAAAAACCTCTCACTTGCAATCATCATACTCACCTCTTCTTTTCATTATACTTAAATGCCATTTTTATTCAATTATTTTAAAAAGATAATCTTTTTCATTATATAATTACTTTTTATAAAATTATATGATTTGTTAACTATAACTTTAAACAATATCTAAGATTTGCTAAATCAAACTGTTCTATAAATAAACCTTGATTTAATCAAGGTTTATTAGTCAAAATTATTCACCAACGTATGATAACACTTATTTTATTGATTTTTAATGGTTTCTCATCCATAAATCACTATATTTACACCTATTATTTCTATTTAAAAGATTTTTTGATGTCAAATCTTTTAGAAAAAAAGAAAAACCCTTGAATTCATCAAGGGTTTAAATTTCAATTATTCACCAACGTATGGTAATAAAGCCATTTGACGAGCACGTTTGATAGCTGTAGCTAACATTCTTTGATATTTAGCGCTAGTACCAGTTACACGTCTTGGGATAATTTTCCCGTTAGCTGAAACGAATCTTTTTAATAATTCAACATCTTTGTAATCGATGTAAGTAATTTTGTTTTTAGTGAAGTAGCAAACTTTTTTTCTACCCATTCTTTGTTTTCTAAATGCCATTTTGAAAACTCCTTTCTTTAAAACTGAATATCATCTTCCATGATATCATATGTATTAATTGAATTATCAAATTCTTTTTCTAATTCAACTGTTTTCATATCATAGAAATTATCATTATTTTGTGGTTGTTGGTACGGTTGTTGCATTTGTTGTTGTGGCTGTGTTTGCCTTTCACGAGCAGCTCTTGTTTCTAAGAATTGCACACTATCACAAATAACTTCTACAACATATACCTTTTGACCTTGAGTATTGTCATAGCTACGTGTTTGGATTCTTCCTTCAACACCAACTAAACTTCCCTTAGAACAATATCTCTCAACATTTTCAGCAGGTTTACGCCACACAACACAATTAATAAAATCTGCTTGTTGTTGACCATCTCTGCTTGTAAAATTACGATTTACCGCTAAAGTAAAAGAAGTAACCGCATCACCTTGTGGTGTTCTTCTAAGTTCAGGATCTCTAGTCATTCGTCCTACTAGGACTACTCTATTAATCATCTAGTACGCCTCCTTCTATTTGCGAAGAGTTAAATGACGTAACATAGATGCATTGATGTTTGATAATCGTTCAAATTCAGCAACATCAGCAGCTGTACAAGTAGCATCAACAACTACATAGTACCCTTTTTTGTAATCTTTGATTTCATAAGCTAAATCGCGTAATCCCCATTCGTCAACGTTATCAACAGTTCCACCGTTAGCAGTTAAAATTCCTTTAAAGCTTTCGATTAAAGCGTTTCTAGCGTCATCTTCAACGTCAGGTTTTACAATAAACATAATTTCATACTTGTTCATTTCTATACCTCCTATGGTCTATTGGCTTATCTCTTTGGATAAGCAGGCAGTAAATATAATATTTTTACATGCTCAATTATAATAGCACACCAATCAAAACAAAGCAATGATTTATTTGATTAAATCATCATATTTTACAGTATCCCTAACTGACTTTTCCAAGTTAAGATTCGCATTACAGAACGATCCAACGAATTGAGACATATTTCATCATTCTTAGCTGCTGTAATAAGTGCCGAGATATGTTCTTGAGGATTAGAAGTCATAATTAAATCATTCCCTGCCTTAATCGCTTTAAGCGCAACTTCACCTTCACTTCCAAAGGCTTTTGCACTAGCCATTGAAATATCATCAGCAATAATAACGCCATGATAATTTAAGTCATCTCGTAAAATCTTACTCACTCTAGGTGACAATGATGCTAGATTTTGATCATCAATACTATCAACTACTATGTGACTAATCAAAATACTATTTGCACCTGCAGATATTCCAGCTTTAAATGGTAAGAAATCATTATTGACAAGCGAATCATAATCACGTGAATCATGGCATATAGCAGTATGATTATCAGCAACGTTCCCATATCCGGGAAAATGTTTTAAAACACTTCCCATCTTAATATCATTTATTGCCTTTACGACATTTTTCACAAATTCAGCTGTTTCATTAGGATCAGTTCCAAATGAACGTTGATAGATAAAATCATCTTTACTCATTGCAACATCAGCTACCGGACCTATATTTACATTAATTCCAAATTCTTTTAAAAACTCCGACTTTTCTGTAGCATCACTAATAATAGCGTCCATCCCGCCTGCTTTAAAAACATCTTGGGGAGAACGAAATTTGTTACTACGTAAATTATTACTAACCCGTACTACAGTTCCGCCCTCTTCATCTACTGCAATCAACATCGGGATAGTAACTGCTTTTTGATATGACTGAATATTTTCAATTACTTCCTCACGGGTCCGATTATGAAAATCACGATTATATAACATATAGCCACCTAATTGATATTGTGACAACAACTCAACTGCTTGACTTTCAGGACACCGAGCTAAAAATAATTGTGCTATTTTCTGCTCTAACGTCATCTTTTCAACCATTACTGCAATCTTATGCGAAGCTATCGTAGCATCCGTATTACCAGTTCCACCATTTCTAACTTGAACCGCTTGAACATTTAAGCCTAAAACATCAATTGCTTGTATCGCGGTTGTTTGCTCGAGTTTACCCGTATATTTGATAGTTACTAAGTTCCCATACTGTAACTCATCACCTTTTATTTTGGCCTTTTGACAATCCACCGTATAAACAATATTATTATCATCACGCAAACTGATTGTTTCATGTGTTATATCAACTATCTGTCCCTTTAACTCTTTAGCTGTTATCGTAGTTTCGCCTTCCCCTGCTAAGCGCAACTGATAAACTAACGCCCCCATGATCAATCCTAATAAAACAATGATTATAATGATTTTATGAGTAATAAAATTATTATTTCTTTCCTTCATTTAAAGATCCTCAGGAGTAGTTATTTTAATATTCTCATAACTGCCTATTACAACTTTGACTGGAGCTGTACTAAACTCTTCAACCAATGAGGCATCATCAGTAGCAATAAACCCACTATCTTGAGCCTGTTGATAACAAACTTTAATTAAACTCGTTTTAAAGGCTTGCGGAGTTTGAGCTTGCATCAATCTTGCCCTCGGCAAAGTCACCTCAACAGTATCATCACAACAAAGTTTGATCGTATCTTTAACTGGTACCATCAATAAACAGGCATCATATTCTTTTAAACATAATAATAAATCATCTATTTTTTCTGTCGTTATATATGGTCTAGCTCCATCATGGATTAATACATGATCCTGGTCAACTACCTGCAGGCCATTATAAACACTATCTTGACGCTCTTTACCTCCATAAACATAAACAATTCTCTTATCTGTCACTAACTGTTTTAAATCAGTTATCTCATCCGCTTTTGTAACTACAACAAGCTGCTTACAGCGCGGATCATTTAAAAAAGTTTTCATCGTCATTTGATACACAGTTTGATTACCAAAACGATATAACATTTTATTATAATCCAGTCCACTCCGGCTTCCTTTTCCAGCACATAAAATAATCGCACTATAATTCATCAATATCACATCCTTTCACTCATTGTAACATTTAATGATTATCTTGAAAACAAACATTATTTATCGATTTATTAATATAATTAGTAATAATAAGGGAGTGATTTTATTACTAAAAATATAATTGGTTTTATTGCTAGTCTCGGTGTTTTTCTTTATAGTATGCATCTAATGTCAACTAGCCTTGATACCTTAGCAAACGATAAGCTTGAAAATATTTTATATAAACTATCTTCAAATAAATATTTAGGTGTTATCACCGGAACAGCCATCACAGCAATAATTCATAGTTCCTCTGCTACAACTATTATTCTCATCGGTCTCCTTAATAGTCATCTAATTTCATTAAATCAAGCAACTTGGATTATTTTAGGTGCTAATATCGGAACTACTGTAACTGGACTCATGATTGCTTTAGATTTAGGTCAGTCAGCAATCTATTTATGTGTCCTTGGATTATTACTAATGTTCTTAAAAAATAAAATTGCTTATTTAGGACGTGTCTTAATGGCCCTAGGATTGATTTTTTTAGCAATGGACAGTATGGCCGTAGCTCTGGCACCATTACAAACATCCCCATATTTTATTAATATGTTTGGTCATTTAGACAATCCTTTAACCGCTATTTTAGTTGGAACAGTTTTTACGGCGTTGATTCAAAGCTCAACTGCATCAGTTGGCGTCTTGCAAACTATTTATCAAAAGGGATTAATTAGTTTTGCAATGGCTACCAATGTTATTTATGGTCAAAATATTGGCACTTGTATAACCGCAGTTTTAGCATCACTTAATGGCGATCGCAGTTCAAAACGTTTAAGTGCTATTCATATCTTAATTAATGTACTCGGAACTATTATTTTTGTAATCTTAGCAAAATTTATCCCACTAGTTTCATTCATCGAATCCTTGACTCCAAATTATATGATGCAAATTGCTTATATGCATACTTTCTTTAATATCATTTCAACTATTATTCTATTACCATTTGATAACTTATTGATCTATCTGGCTAATAAAGTAATCCCATTATCAAAACAGGAGGTCACTTATGCTCACAAACCTTCTCGCTTATATTAACACCTACGGCTACAAGGCAATCTTTCTTTTAATTGCGATTGAAAATTTATTTCCGCCTATCCCATGTGAAATAATTTTAACTTTTGGCGGTTTCATGACAACGATCACAAACCTAACACCTCTAGGCGTAATTACAGTTGCTTCGCTTGGTTCTTATTTAGGCGCAGTGATTCTATATTGGTTTGGCTACTTAATCAATCTAGAACGACTCGAAAAGCTTCTAGTCCGATTTTATTTTAAACGTCATGATCTATCCCGTTCCCTTAACTGGTTTGAACAATATGGAAAAATCTCTGTTCTTATTGGTCGCTTGATTCCGATTGTTAGATCATTGATTTCTCTGCCTGCCGGAATTACTAAAATGAACTTCTTTAGTTTCTCATTTTATACTTTGATTGGTACAATCATTTGGAATAGTATTTTAGTAGTTCTTGGAATTATTTTAGGAAATAACTGGATCTTAATTAGTAAATATGTTAAACAATACGCACTGATTATTGCAATCATCACACTATTAATTATTTTATGGAAAAAGCGAAGACTCAATTAACTTTGGGCCTTCGCTTTATTTTGAAAATATTTATTAGCTGCTTTAACAATTCCTCTTCCTTGAAGTTTCATATCATATTCCTTTAAAATCAACTCAATATCTTCTTCTTTAACCTCATGAGGACAATTTTTACGAATAATTTTCTTTAAATCCATTTTTGTTAAATTCTTAAAATTAATTATTTCATCGATACGGCTTAATAATTCATCACTAAAAAAATTCTTAACTTTACTACTATGATTATTCTTTTTAAATCCTAATGTATTTTTAGCAGTCCCTTTATTTGACGTCATAATAATAATTGTATTATTAAAATATACTTTTCGTTTATGACTATCTTCTAAATAACCTTCATCAAATACTTGAAGAAAAAGATTTATAACATCTTGACTTGCTTTATCAATTTCATCTAAAAGAATAATACTTTTAGGATAGGTTTGTAATTGTCCCAGTAATAAACTTGGTTTATCATAACCAACATATCCCGGGGCTGCTCCAATTATCTTTTGAACACTGCTGCTATCACGATATTCACTCATATCTAAGCGAATCAATTTACGCCCCAAAAGTTTTGAAAGCTGTTTTGCACTTTCACTTTTTCCAACACCACTATTTCCAACAAATAACATTACTGCACTTGGTTGTTTTGACTGTTTTGTTAATTTTAATTGATTGATTATTTGTTCAATCGCTTTACTTTGTCCAATAATATGATGATTCAATTTTGCTTTAATTTCATCATAATCATAATCCTCACTTATCTTAACTGATGTATATTCTTCTATAACATCTTTAACAATTTGTTTAGTAATAATATGTTGCTGCTTAAATCGGGCTTTAACACAAGCTAAATCAAAAATATCGATGGCTTTATCAGGGAAAGTTCGATTTTTGATATAACGATCAACATTATCAACTAAATATGTTAAAACTTCATTATCGACTTCAATCTGATGAAATTGCTCATAAAATAATTTAGTTTTCTGTAAAATTTCTAATGTTTCTTCTTTAGTATTTTCTTTTAGTGTAATAACACTAAAACGTCGATTCATTGCTTGATCCTTTTCAAAATGCTGGAAATATTCTTCTGTCGTTGTTGCACCAATAATCGTTAGATCTTTTCTCGCTAAATACGGTTTTAAAATATTAGCAGCATCAATAGCCCCTTCGGCGCCACCAGCCCCAATAATATTATGGATCTCATCAATAAAAATGATGACATTATCCATTTCCTTTACCTTATCAATAATCTTTCGTAGCTTTTCTTCAAATTCACCACGATATTTTGTTCCTGCAACAATACTAGATAAGCTCAATTCATAAATAATTTTCTTTTTTAATCCTTCATTTACTTGTTTTTGATTAATTAAATACGCTAATTTTTCTACTAAAGCTGACTTACCTACACCAGCTTCACCAATAATCAACGCATTATTTTTTTCTTTCTTACTTAAAATCATACATAATTTTTCTAATTCTTTTTGTCTACCAACAATTAAATGTTCACCCTGTTTTACTTTCTTATTAAGATTAACTAGTGATTGAATCTGATCTAATTTAGTTTCTAATTCACTACTTTCATTTAATTGATAGATAATTTCTTCAAAATCAACTTTATATTTCTTTAATAATTCGTGAGCTACACTTTCTTCACTCTGCAATAAAGCAATTGTTAGGATATTAAGCGTTACTTTACTTTTATTTTGTTGATTAGTGATTTCCATTGCTACTTCTAAGATACTTTTTACAGCATCACTATACTCCATATAAAAAGGTTGATCATCATTTGTCCCAAACAACCTTTTTATATCCTCATATATATTTTTATCATCAACATCATATTTCTTAACTAATTCCCGTAATTTGGAATCACTTATCTTTAACAGCGATAGCAGTAAATGTTCACTACCGACATTATTATGACCTAAATCAAAAGCAATACTTTCGCCTACCACAATTGCTTTTTGGGCTTGTTCATCAAATTTTGTTAACATGTTCCACCTCTAATTTTATTATATGTTTGACCTCTTAAATTATTAACGAAACGATTTATTTTAAACATAAAACAGTTCCCTTTCGAGAACTGTTTAGAGTTGATATATAGATATTCTGTTTCGACCATTATTTTTACTTAAATATAGTGCTTTATCGGCATTAGACCACAACTCTTGATAATTTTTACCATGTTTAGGATAATATGCTCCCCCGATACTTAAAGTAATTGTGCTGCTTCTATCAATTGTTGTAATATTCTTCTGCCAATTTTGTTTAAATTCTTTAATAATCTTTTCAATTGCATCATAATTAGCATCGTCTAAAGCCAGATAAATGATAAATTCATCACCGCCAATGCGACCACAAATTCCTGATTTAAAACTTTCTTGCATTGTATTAGCTAATTTTATCAAAACCTCATCACCATACGGATGACCATTATTATCATTAACTTCTTTAAAATAATCTATGTCTAATACTAAGATCACTCCATACTGATGATTACTCATCGCTTCAGTAACTTCTTTTTCAAGTGATGGACGATTTAATATTCCAGTAAGATAATCATGTCTTAAATTATAGATTACTTGTTGATTGGACATCTCTAATTCCTTCGTCTTTTCAGCAATTTCCTTTTTTAACTGGGCATTACTTTCTTCGACAATCCGTTGTGGGAAAAACTCATCATCACCTTGACTATAATCCGGTACTGATTGATGAACATGGATAATCTTCCACTGCATATCATGATATTCAATAATAAAGGTTACTCGTGATGAAAAACTATAGACTAACTGGTCGTTACTATTTTGTCGGCCCTCAATTTGGCCAATTACTACAAATAAGTTATCAGCTAATTCAGTTCCCTGATACCATTCATCTTCAATTATAAAAGTTCCATCCCAAAGTTCTGCTTCTTTATTCAAAGCCGTCATAAGTTCTTGAATGTTGCGACTAACCTCGTGAGCTCCCGTCCCAATGATTGTAATCCTTTTATCAATTATATCTTCTAATAACTTATAATTACGCTTCCCAAGATACTCATGGGCTATATATTGACAAAAGATTTCAGCATCTTTTACTGTTTTCATCTCTGACTCCTTTCATTACTACTCTATTAAATAGTATAGCATATTTCAGTTATATTTAGGACATAATAAAAGACTATCAGTAAAGTGAGTTCCAAAAGTTGGATATAACCAACTAGAAGGATTCGCTTCACTGATAATCTTAAGAAAATAATTCTGCAAAAAATGATTTCTTTTTAATTTCTTTACTACTTACACAATAACTTGCCTTCAAAGTACCCGTAAGTTCCTTTCCTTTGCCAGCGCCTAGGACAATTGTATATTCTCCATTATAATACTTAGCTTGATAATCTTTTTGATGATCAGCTAGTGCTTGATCAACATCATCAACACTTTTAATCCAATCTTTATAGTCTTTAATTAAGTCATCTTTTGTTTCATACATTGTCTTAATATCTTTATCACTATTACTATTGGCAATTATTTTATATTTTGGGTCATTACTTGAAGCATTTACTGATACAATATTCATCATAATTAATAATACTACAATTGTTTTTTTCATCTAGTTCACCTCAAGTTCATTATTACCAACTATGATTAAGTTATACAAAAAATATTTAATAAAGGGGTATTTTATGACTAATCGAATTATGCAAAAGGAAATTGTCAGTGATCCTTTTACCGCACTAGTTCCTAATACAGATATAACTGACACTTTACAAGAATTTATGGCGCTGCAACAACTTTATGATGCGGGAGTTAAAGAAGTAAGAACAAAATTAGAAATTCTTGATGATGAGTTTAAAATAAAACATGATCATAATCCTATTCATCATATGGAATATCGTTTAAAATCTGTAAACAGTATATTGGGAAAACTAGAAAAACGGGGCCTAGAAGTATCTTTAGATTCTATTGTAACTAATTTGACTGATATTGCTGGTGTTCGCGTTATTTGTAATTATGTTAGCGATGTCTATAAAATTGCTGATTTATTAATAAAACAAAGTGATATTAAACTTATTGCCAAAAAAGATTACATTAAACATCCCAAGGAGAATGGTTATCGTAGTTTACATCTAGTTGTTGAAGTTCCTATCTTCTTAGCAGAGAAAGTTCAGCCAACTACTGTAGAAATTCAAATTAGAACGATTGCGATGGACTTTTGGGCAAGTTTAGAACATCACTTGCGATATAAAGCTGATAATGAAGTTCCTGACGGAGTTCGTGATGAGCTAATTGAATGTGCTAAAACAATTTCTAATCTGGATTATAAAATGCAAGGTATCCATGAGGAATTAAATAAACCAAAGAAAAAAGTGATTTAGTGTAGTATTCCCAAAAAGTTGGACACATTAAATTAAAGCTAAATCTTGAAAGGATTGTTGTCTATATGTAAGTGGACTCAATCCTTTTCTTTTTGTATTGATTCTCTCGTTATTATAATATTCGATATATTCACTCATTGCAGCTTTGAGTTGTTCTCTTGTTTTAAACTCTATTAATCAATTCGATTCTTTGTTCAACAGATATGGTTGCTCTTCCATGTTCTAATCCTATTTCTCCAAGTGAATCAAATATCCTAGACCAGCGAAGAACTTAATTATAAAAACTTCATGTTTAATTCCTGGTGGTCCTTTTATGCATTCACCATTTTTTATGTTTTTAAATACATTCTAATTTAAGTTCTTTACTCTACTTCATATAAAAAGTGACCTCCTAAAGTTGGTCACTACATAGATTACTTTTTCTCTATATTAATTTAAACTGTCCTTTTAAAATATCTTATTATTGGTTATTAAGATATGGTCAATATTTTGCTATTATATTATCAATTCTAAAGGGGGATTAGAAATGATTAATGAAAAAACAAATCAACTCGCAAAAACAGCACTAATGATAGCCCTAATTTTTGTTGGAACATTCAGTATTAGAATTCCCAATCCAGCTACTGGAGGATACTTTCATATGGGCGACAGTATGATCTTTTTAAGTGTATTGATTCTAGGTAAAAGAGATGGTGCCTTTGCTGGTGCATTAGGAGGTGCTTTAGCCGATTTACTATGTGGTGCAGCTATCTGGAGCGGACCAACTTTAATTATTAAATTCATTATGGCCTGGATCATGGGAATTATTTGGGAACAGTATCCAAGTAAAATAATAAGTGCAATTGGTGGTGGCGTTTTCCAAATTATAGCTTATACAGCAGCTGAAACTTTTTTATTTACTTGGCCCGCTGCACTTGGAGCTTTACCTGGTCTAACTATGCAGACTGCTGGTGGCATTATTATTTATGTTATCTTAGCAAGAGCTTTACAGACAACAAAATTATTAAACAGTGATTAAAGAGTTACTGCATTTCAGCAATTTTTTATAAATTTATTTTATTAATTGCAATATAGTTGATAAAGTTTTCTGCAGCTACTGAAATATAATCTACTTTATTATAAACTAGATAGATTACACGGTAATCTTTTTTTAATTTTAAAGAAATGACCTTTAAATCAAATTCTTTTAAAAATGATGTATTAGCAGCGATTCCTACACCAAACCCTTGATTGATCATCCCACCAATCAATAATTCATTTTCCTGTTTAGAAATATAGCGTGGCTCCAATTTATGTTCTGCAAAAATTTCTTTAACTGTTTGAGCAATTACTAAATCATCAAGATAGCCTACTAAATCATAGTTTACTAATTCTTCTAAACTTATCTCCTGCTTATTTGCAAGTTCGTGATCTGGTGGAACAACAGCAACAAATTCCTGATATAAAACAGGAATAAAAACTAATTCTGGAGCAATTATTTTCCCACAAAAACCTATATCATATTTATGTTCTTTTAGCCCTTTAATAATATTTTCTGTTTTATCAGTTTGAATTTTAAACCCTGTTTGGGGATATTGCTGGAGATAACCTCTGATTGTATCTGGAATATATTGTGATGATAGTGTATGAATTATTCCTAATTCAATCGGCTCTCTATTTGGACCTCAGATAGCTGCTAATTTTGTTAACAGTGAAGCCGGCCCCCTTGCCTATAACAATGTCTATTTAGTTGCTATTGGTGTTGCAATCATCGGTCTTATCTTAAATACTTATTTAATCAAAAAAACTGCTTAGGAGATGAAAAAATGGAATATATTAACATTAAAGGTTTAGACAAACCGATTTCAAAATTAATTATGGGTACAGCCTGGTTTAATCCAGCCTTTGAAGAAGAAATTTTTACAATGCTGGATCAATATGTTGCTGCTGGAGGAACAGTAATCGACACAGGTAGATTTTATGGGGCAAACAAAGATGGAGAACATGCTTGTGAATCTGAACGAGTTTTAAAAAAATGGTTTGATTCTCGTAATAATCGTGATCAATTAGTAATTATGGATAAAGCATGTCACCCAATTATTACCCCTGAAGGCTGCCATCATCCAGAGTATTGGCGAGTAAAGCCAGATATTATTACTGACGATCTTCATTATAGTTTACTTCATACAGGGTGCGATCATTTTGATATTTACTTACTTCATCGCGATGATCCTAGTGTCCCTGTCAATGAAATAATGGATCGTTTAGAACAGCATCGTCAAGAAGGTTTAATTACTACTTATGGTGTATCCAATTGGGAACTAGATCGTGTTCAAGCGGCAGTAGAATATTGCCAACAAATGGGCTAAAGAATTAGGAAAACTCAAAGGAGTTCCTTCAATCAATATTGCCCTTGCATATGTACTTGACCAGCCATTTGATGTTGCAGCTATTGTTGGCAGTCGTAATAAAAGTGAATTTGATTCATGTGCTGAGGCGTTAAAAATAAGATTAACTCCTGCTGAAATTGATTATCTATGTCTTAAAACAGACAAATTATAAATTAATAAATGCCATAGCAGTTATGGCTTTTATTAATTGTTTTTACTTTATAAATACTATATAATTTAATTACGGTAACTATTAAGGAGATGATTTTGTCCGGCGCACTTGATGTTACATAATCAGTAACATAAGTGAAACGTGGAAAACTTAGATAATCAAAAATGCATAATTTTTTACCTGTCAAAAACAGGTTTTATTGTTATGCCCAAATGATTATTTTAATTTCCACATTAATAGTCAAAACTCTTAACTGTGGAAATAACCACAGTTTTTTATTTTATCTAGTTACCGGATCATACGAAAGGACAAAACACGATGAAAGATATATTAAAACAATTAAATACGCGACCTAAATTATTTGAACAAAGTACAGCAAGTATTTGGGACGACCCTCATATTTCAAAAGGCATGTTAAAAGCTCATCTTAACGAGAACCAAGAATCAGCTACCCGTAAACTTGACTTTGTAAAAAAATCAGTTGCCTGGATCAATACTGTACTACCTAATCATCATTATAACAACTTACTTGATCTTGGTTGTGGCCCCGGTATTTATGCTGAATTATTCTATCAGTATGGTTATCAGGTTACTGGTATCGATCTATCAAAACGGTCAATCAGTTATGCTCAAGCTTCCGCCAAACAAAAAGGATTTGATATTATTTACCTTCGTAGTGACTATACCAAATCGAACTTTAGACAGCACTATGATTTAGTTACTTTAATTTATTGTGATTTTGGTGTCCTTCCTCCTGCTACTAGGAAAAAGCTCTTGCAAAAGATCTATAACACATTATCCCCCAAAGGCGCTTTATTATTTGATGTCTTTACTCCTTTACAATATGATGGAGCGGTAGAACATAAAAATTGGCAAATAAATGAAAATGGTTTTTGGCATAATGACTGGCACTTAGTTTTAAATGCTTTTTATCGTTATGATAATGTCCATACATTTTTAAATCAGTATACTGTCATTAATGAAGATAGAATAACTACTTATAATATCTGGGAACATACTTTTTCCCTGAAAGAATTAGAGAAAGACTTAAAAAATGCCGGCTTTACTAAACTTGATTTTTATAAAGATGTCATTGGACAAAAATATGATAAAACAAGTAAAACTATTTGTGTAATTGCCCAAAAATAAGACTAAATAAAAATGACTCCTTAAAAAGTCATTTTTTATTAATAATTCTTATTCAGATAAAACATTGGTTTTGCCTTTTCATTAACTTCAAAACCAAGATGTTCATAAAAACCAACAGCAGTATTTACACCAATCAAACAAACTTTATGATAGTCCTTATAATGTTCCAGCATCATTTGCATCAGTTTTTTACCAATTCCATATTTTTGATATTGTGGATTGACTAAAACATAATGAACATAAGCAACCATGATACTATCGTCCATCGAAGCAACCAGACCAACACACTTATCATTATCCCAAGCGCTAAAAACACTTCCATAGTTTTTTATTGCCTGTACTAATTGAGCAGGATAGTTCGCTGACTCCCACTCTACCGATTTAAATAAATCAACTAATCTCTCTTGCGAAATCTCTTTAATATTCTTATAGGTTAATTCCATAAATTCCTCCATCTATGTTTAAAGCGGCATATGCCGCTTTAATTAATATTTTGAATCAATGTCGTAATAAACTAAATCATCAAATGTCTGGCGACGAATCACTTCACGATCCTTACCTTCATACGTAAATACCACTGCCGGTTTTGGCAATTGATTATAATTTGATGACATTGAATAATGATACGCTCCTGTTGAAAACATTGCCAGAATATCTCCGGGCTCTGGGTCTTGTAACATAATATCCTTAATTAAAATATCCCCAGATTCACAGTTCTTTCCAGCAACAGTAATTAGGTGATCCGTCGGCATTTCTGCTTTATTTGCAATAATAGCATCATATTTAGCAGCATATAAGCTAGAACGAATATTATCAGTCATCCCACCATCAACTGTAATATAATCACGAATATCTTTAATATATTTAGATGACCCGACGGTATATAATGTGATTCCAGCATTTCCTACACAATAACGACCAGGCTCAACTAGGACCATCGGACGTTTTAATCCCCGAGCATCAAATCCTTTAGTAATGATTTCCATGATCGTATCAACTACTGTTTCAAATTCTAATGGGTTATCAGCAGCTGTATAAGCAATTCCAAAACCACCACCTGCATTTAATTTATTAATTACAATTCCAAAAATATCATAAATTTCATAAGCAATTTCAACAAATTTATTCATTGCTAAAACATACGCTTGAATATCTTCAATTTGGCTGCCAACATGACAATGTATTCCATCAAAATTAATATTTGGAGCATCAATTACCTTTTTGATTGCTTTTAGATATGTATTATCATGGCTGCTAAAACCAAATTTTGTATCTTTGGCACCAACTCGAATATAGTCATGACCTCCTGCATAAACCCCCGGTGTGATTCTGACAATCCCATTTATTTTGACACCTAATCTCGAAGCAATTTCTTGGACTAAATCTATTTCATAAAAATTATCTATTACAAAATTTTCTACCCCGTTTTCTAACGCGTATTCTATTTCTGATGGTAATTTATTATTTCCATGGAAATAAATCTTTTTAGGATCAAATCCACTTTTTAAAGCAACTGAAATCTCACCCGCTGATACACAATCGATTCCAACACCATATTCTTTAGCAATTTTATAAATTGCAATACAAGAAAATGATTTTGATGCAAATAATGGTAGTGTATTTTCATACTTTTCAATCATTTTCGTTTTTAATTTATTAAATTGATGTCTAATATGTCCTTCAGACATAACATATAAAGGTGTTCCATATTTTTTTGCTAACTCTGTTGCTTTAACATCATCTATGTATAAGTTATTATTTTTAATTTGTGCAAATTCCGTTTGTAAGACCATATTTTCCCCCTATTAATATAATGATTTTAAAGTAAATAAACCATTATCTTTATCATTTAGTGCATAAGCAGCACTAATCGCACCTTGAACAAATACTTCTTTTGATAAAGCCGTATGCTTGATTTCAATAATTTCATCTACTCCCGCAAACATAATCGTGTGTTCCCCAAAAATTGTTCCCCCACGCAATGACTGGATCCCAATTTCTTCTTTCTTTCGTTTTTCATGACGACTGCTGCGATCATAACACGCTTCTACGCCATCAATTTCCTCAGCCATAACTTCATATAATAATTCAGCAGTTCCTGAAGGTGCATCAATTTTCTGATTATGATGTTTTTCAAGGATCTCAATATCATATCCTGCGTCATAAAATTCTTTTGCGAATTGTCGTAACATTTTTGTAACCATCTGCACCCCAAATGATGTGTTATATGATTGAAAGATAGCAATTTCTTTAGATGCTTCTTTAATTTGATCAAGCTGTTCTTGACTATAACCTGTCGTAGCAATTACTAATTTTGTTTGATTCGCTAATGCATACGTTAAAATATCATTTAAATTGTTCGGATGAGAAAAGTCGATGATGACATCGGCTTTTTCATCGCACTCTTTTAATGAACTATATGTTTTTTCAGGAACTTTTTCATCAAATTCATAACTTACAATTCCCATTAATTCCATATCATTTTGACTTCTTACTTTATGGGCAATCTTTTTCCCCATTAATCCATATCCATATACTAATACTTTCATCTTAAAACCCCAACTTTTCAAATGCATCCATCGCATCAAACAATAATTTTTTATTTTCTTCGGTTGTTTCAATCAAAGGCAATCTCAATGTCGGTTTACATACATTCATTCTTGCTAATGCAGCTTTAGGCATAATTGGATTAACATCAATGAACAAATAGCGACATACCGGCTCAAGAGCATAGGCCAATTCTTGAGCTTTAGGTAAATCACCTTTTAATGCTAATTGAGCCAACAATTCAGTTTGGCGTGGATAAATATTTGATAATACTGAAATAACTCCTTTTCCTCCGGCACAAATAAATGGCAAGATATTATCATCACATCCTGAATACATATCAAAATCCATACCTTGAGTTTTAGCTAAAACTTCCATTGCATATGCAATATTATCTGTTGCATCTTTCATAGCAACAATATTTTTATGTTTAGCTAATTCAACAACTGTTGCAACATTAATATTTATTCCCGTTCTTCCTGGAACATTATATAAAATCATTGGAATATCTACTGCATCAGCAACTGTCGTATAATGTTTGATCAAACCACGCTGACTTGTTTTATTGTAATATGGAGTTACAACTAAAATTGCATCAGCCCCTTTTTCTTTAGCATAATGTGCTTTCTTTAAAGCTGTTGCGGTGTCATTTGATCCTGCTCCAGCGATAACCTTTACACCAGTTCCCGCTGCCATCTCTAATGTAATATCTAATAATTTAAATTCATCATCAATATGAATCGTTGCAGTTTCACCAGTAGTTCCATTAACTAATAAAGCTTGAACACCGCCATCAAGCATTCTTTGAACCTGACATCTAAATCCATCATAATCAATACTTCCATCTTCATGCATTGGTAATACTAGTGCTACTGCACTACCTTCAAAAATAGCCATAATTTCCTCCTATATATTTAAGCCAAAAGCTTCATCTAATTTTTTCATTGCTAATTCTTTGTGTTTCTTATCAACAATAAACGAGATTGTTCGTTTAGAGGTTGTTACTTGATAAAAATGAATGTTGTTATCCCCTAAAATAGTAAATACTTTAGCCGCTGCCCCAGGGGTCGTTTCTAGTAATTTTCCCCCAACTGCAATTTTAAAATATTTACGATTAGTCGCAATTTCTAATTGCTTAACCTCATCTTTTAATCTCATAATTGCATCATTAAGATTCTTTTGATATTTTTCATCAAGTGTAATCTCAATTTGCATCGCATCTTCAATCATTACTTGAGAAATCATATCTACATTTACCCCACACTCACTCAAGATTGTAAATATCTTGGCAATAATCATTGGGTGTTTAGGAACATTTCTAAGTTGTAATTGAATAATATTTTCTTCGTAGCTCACTGCATCAATAATATTTTCCATCATTGTTCTCCTTTACAAAAAAAGTTGCAATGAGTATCATTGCAACATAAACAGCGTATGAACAATGATAGCTCACCATTATCTATTGATAATGACAGTCTTATAGATCTTCACTATAAGCCCAGAGGATAAACGCATGCAATCATTTATCTCTTCGGCGAACGCTCCTCCCTTTTTACCTGGTTTGCATCTTATGGTAAAAACTTCTTAACAATTCGCGCCTCTATCTAATATCTGTTTACAATATATCACAATAGATATCATATTACAATACCAATTATACCGCTTTAACCAGTGTTTTTATATAAAAACATGCTCATTTTTGGCTTTATCAATAATTTATATGAAACAAAATCATAAAAATGTCAAAATTATACAAATAAAGAAAAATAACTATTCTTGATTATTTTTCCAGATAGATTGTTTTCACTAAAATATGAACATAAAAAAGCTATGAATTTATCTTCATAGCTTCTATTTTTAAATTATTTCTAAATCCGGCTGTCCGATTGTTTCATTATTATAAACAGCAAGGTCTAATTCATTTTCACTTCGAGCAACTAACATTGCAGCACTAGCGGCACCAACAACATTAGTTGCTGTTCTTGCCATATCTACAATACTTGAAATAGGTGCTAATAAAACAATAATTTCAATCGGTAAGCCTGCTGAAGCAAATAATGCAGTAGCAGTAATGGTTGCAGTACCAGGCACCCCAACAGTTCCAATTGATACTACTACAGCTAAAACAATTAAAAATATATACTGACCGATTGAATAATCAATCCCCAAAACATTTATTGCGAAGACTGCTAATAAAACTGGCCAAATTCCTGCACATCCCGGCATACCTAGATTAGCCCCTAAACTAGCTACAAATGAAGCAACATCTTCATTAACTCCTAGTTTCTTTGTAAGTTGTCTAACAGTGACAGGAATTGTCCCAATACTGCTTTGAGAAGTGAATGCTACTACCCCAGCCGGCCAAATTCCTTTAAAGAAATTAAGCGGATTTAACTTTCCTACCACCTTTAATAAAACACTGGTTACCCCAAAAATTTGGATTATACTCAATAAATATGCTAATCCTAAGACGCTCAATAGCGGAATCAGATCACTTAGAGCACTCTTGCTTACTGCACGTGCAATCAATGCTAATACAGCATACGGTGTAAAGCTAATAACAAAGTTAACAACCTCTCCCATCACACGATTTCCGGCATCTATAAAATGCTTAAACGGTAAAACAGCTTTTTGCTGATTACGGGCAATCTTATTGTAGGCAATCGCAACAATTACAGCGAAAATTACAATAGGTACTACTTCGCCATTTACCCAACTGTTAGCCAAATTGCTTGGAAATAAATTAATGATCGTATCGATGAATGCCGGAACTTCCACCGCTTTATAATCACTTGCCAATTGATAATTTATGCCACTTCCAACTTTAGTTACTACTGCTAAGGTCAGTGTTATAGTACTAGCTAGTAGGGTGTTTAATAATAAAAATATTATCGCTTTGGCACTTATTTTCTTTAATTTGATCGATGTTCCTAAATTTGTAATACTTGAAATAATACTGAATAATAATAGCGGGATAACGATCGCTAAGATCAAATGCGAATAAATCGTTCCGATTGCTTCTAAATACAAATAATGTCCTTTAAAAATCAATCCTACGGTTACCCCAAAAACTAATCCTAAAATAGTTAAAAGCCCAAAATCATACTTCTTCACTTTACCTAGAAAATAGATAATTGCGAAGAAAACACCTGCAAGAAGCACGGCTCCTAATTCAAAAATATTTATATTCATTTAACTGTCCTCTTTCCTTAATAAATTTATTTAACAACATTATTAATTATGACAACAGCCATACATTCGTTCCCATTCAAAAATCTTTTTATTTTTTAATATCTTTACGGAAATCATCCTATCCCTCTTTTCCTACTGTATTAGTATGATATAAATTTATACTATTGCTGGACAAATGTCAAGAATAATGAAAAGTTCTTAGCAAAAGCTTAAGAACTTTATAAAATCATATCTTCTTTTTTAGTTGACATGGATTGCCATAAGCTAGTACGTTAGCAGGAACATCTTTAGTTACCACACTGCCTGCTCCAATAACGCTATTATCGCCAATCGTAACTCCTGGTAAAATAGTACAGTTTCCACCAATCCAAACATTATTCCCAATGGTAACTGCTTTCCCAAATTCAATTTCTTTTAAACGCTCTTGTGGATCGATTGAATGACAGGCAGTATATATTTGGGTATGTGGACCAATCAGAGTATTATCACCGATCTTAATTTCACAAACATCTAAAAACACACAGCCGTAATTAATCATAACATCTTTTCCCAAATAGATATTACAGCCATAATCACATTGAAATGGCGGATGAATCCAAAAATTACCGCTTGTATTAATAATTTTTTTCATTAAGCGGCTTCGCATATTATATACATGAAAACACCTTTTATTATACCTATGCAAACGCCGCGCTGTCTTATCATACATATAGATCAGTTTTAAATCTCGGGGATTATAAATTTCTCCCGCTCTCATCTTTTCAAACTCACTCATTTTATCACCTACTTGTTATCATCATAACATATAATCTATACCTCAATTACTAGTATATAAAATTGAAGTGAATCCCCTCGTCAGTATAATCCTCTACTTATCTTTAATAATACTTTTACTACACTGGTATGTGATGATAAAATAACCACCATAAATAATAACTAAAAAGATTCCAGTCGTTATAATAGCATCAAATACATTAGCCTGATTAAATGTTTGCAGCATTATATTGCAAACCTGGATACCAAAAATTGAATGAATCAATGCTAAGATAAGCGGGAAAGCAAAATAAACAGCTATTTGCTTAAATAAAGAACGATTAATCATTTTTTCATCAACACCAACGTTCCTTAAAATCTGATATTTTCCTTTATTATCAATGCTTTGTGACAACTCTTTGAGTGCCAAGATAGCAGCACAAGAAATCAAAAATACAATTCCTATATATAAACCAATAAAGATAACCATAGCTCCCATAGACACACTACTACTTGAAATTTGAATTCTTGTATTAATCAATAAGACATCAGAGCTATAACTGTGCATTTTTTCATCTACTTCGTTTCTTGTATCCTGATCATTTGCAGCATAATTACCCACTAAATAACTATCAGCAGGAATAAAATTACTAACCGCTTCATCTGGAACAATATACACTCCCATACACATATGACTAGACTGCATTGATAAAAAACCATTTTGACATTTATCAAATTTACTCTGATATATCTTTCCGTTTAACTCAATAGCTGGTTTTTCTTTAAGAAATTGATTTCGACTAAACATTAAATTTTCATAATTCCCCATTACAACATATTCGTCTTTTAAATCATAAGTTGGTAAATTATATATTTTAGCCAATTTATTATAATCACTAAGTTTAATAATATCTTCACAATTATTCAAATAACTTTCACTTACATCTTTAAAGGCACTGCCAAAAGTATCTCTATATGTCAATTGTGAAGTACGATAAGTCATAAATGTATAAATGTTTTTTAAATCATCTAATCCTATTTGCTTTTGAGACAAATATTTTGTAATTGATAAATTATCAACACTTACATCTTTTTGCATTTGAATATCAACTGGAGCTAACTCATTTATCTCTTCTGTTGCAGAATTATTTAACGCAAAAGCACTTGAAAAAATACAGATCGTTAAAAAAAGCATTAAACAAATTACCGTTGTTGAAAGTACTGTTGTATTAATCTTACTACTAATTTGTTTAACCGTAAAACTATTTAAATTTTTGAAATAATAATTTTTAGATGCCATAACAAATTTTAAAATCAAACCTGAAATAGACCAATAGATTAAAAACGTTGCGACAGCACCATAAATCATTTGGAAAAGCACTGAGCTGCTGTTCGTTAAATTACCAGCTCCTGCAGTAACGTTATAATAAGCATAACTTAATAATACAACAGCACCAATAAAGATCCCTATACAAAGATAGGTATTCTTTAATTTAACTTCTTCATTTTGTCTATTTGCTGTCAATAATTTAATTAATTGTTGGCGATTCACTTGAATCGTATTAAAAACCATAACCAGAAGATACATAATCCCAAAATAAATCATTGTTTTTATCCACGCACTTAAAGAGAAAACAAATGTAAATTTAGTCATGTCTGCTTCAAACATATTAGCTACAACAATTGACATTACTTGAGATAGAGCGACTCCTAAGACTAAACCAATTACTAATGAAATCAAACCAATTGTTATAGTTTCAACTAATAGTATTTTAGAAATCTGTTTTTTTGACATTCCTAATATCATATATATCCCAAACTCTTTTTTTCTTCGCTTCATTAAAAATTGATTTGCATAGACAATTAAAAACCCTAATATAAATGAAACAAATACACTTACGCCTGACAACACATTATTCATTAGTTTAATAATATCTTTAGTTGAACTATTTAGTTTCAGCATAACTGTTTGGCTTTCCAAAGAATTGAAGATATAAAAGATTGCCACTCCAAGGATTAATGTAAAAAAATAGATTGCATAATCTTTAAAACTTTTTCTAATATTCTTTAATGAAAGATTAAATAACATCACTTACATCGCCCCCAAGCAAAGAAACAACATCAATAATTTTATCAAAAAATTGTTTACGGGTAGCTTCACCTCGATTAAATTGATTAAAGACCTTTCCATCTTTGATAAAAATCACTTTAGAAGCATAGCTGGCACTAAAAGCATCATGAGTTACCATTAGAATCGTTGTTTGATAGTCTTGATTTAATCTTTGAAGTCGTTCTAATAACATTTTAGAACTTTTAGAATCTAACGCTCCGGTTGGCTCATCTGCTAAAACAAGTTTAGGATTTGTAACAATGGCCCGCGCACTAGCTACACGCTGTTTTTGTCCTCCAGACATTTCATAAGGATATTTATTTAAAATATCTTCAATATCTAATTTTCTTGCAACAACTTTTATTTGCTGTTCAATTGCTTTAGCTTTAAAATTTTGAATTTGTAAAGCCAAAGCAATATTTTCATAAGCTGTTAGCGTATCTAATAAATTAAAATCTTGAAAAATAAATCCTAGTTCTTCACGTCTAAACCTATTTAGATCATTACCTTTAAGTTTTGTAATATCCTGACCTTCAATATAAATATGACCACTTGTAACTTTATCAATAGTTGAAATAACATTCAGTAGTGTAGTTTTCCCTGAACCACTAGCCCCCATGATAGCAATAAATTCACCTTTATCAACATTCATTGAAATATTGCTGATAGCTTTAGTAAGATTACTCTTATTTCCATAATATTTACTAATATTTTCAATCGTTAGAATATTTTCCATAATCTTTTCTCCTTTACAATTAAATTATAGAAAAAAGGCGGTCTTGGTAACATCGAAATAACTTACATCACCTTACAACCTTGTAATATTGCTCATCATTAAAAGAAATTGTTACTTTCGTATACTCACTATATTTAGATTCAATTATAATCTTATGACCTAATTTATCACATAATCGCTTAACAATATATAAGCCCATCCCCGTAGAACTAGAAACAAGACGCCCGTTTTCACCAGTAAATGATTTTTCAAATACTCTCGTTAGATCACTAGTCTTGATTCCCAGACCATTATCAATTATTTCTAAAGCAATATTATTCCTTCTAATCACATTAAAAGCTATTTTACACTTATCTGTACGCCGATATTTAATACTATTACTAACAATTTGATTAATAATAAATTCTAGCCACTTGCTATCGCTTAAAACAGAACAATTAACTTGACCGATTTCGATCTTAATATTTTGATACAATAAACTATCTTGGTTCTTCTTAATAACATTTCTAATAATTGTTCCTAGTTCACATTGTTTAATCAAATAATCTTTCTCACTACTATCTTGTCGGGCATAATATAAAACTTGTTCTACATAATTTTCAATTCGACTAACTTGATCCTTTAGTTTTCTTTCATTATGTTCATGATTATGAATCATCAACTTTACACTAGAAATTGGTAATTTAACTTCATGAATCCATAATTCAATATATTCTTTAAAATTCTTAAGATTATCTTGATAAGTCTCAATCTCCTCATACATTGACTTATCAATCTCATACAATGCATCATATAAAATCTTTCCTTCTAGAAAATCAGGCTGAGCAATCAATTCTGTAATTAAACATTTTTTATCTAATTGATTTAATTTAATGCGAAAATTATTATAGAAAGCATGTTTTTGATAATAATCATATCCAATAAGCAAACCACTAAATAAAAGCATAACTAAAACAATAGCATAAATTAATGCATTTGAAACTTTAAACATCAATAAAAAGAATAGCACGCTCACAATCATAATTATTAATAAAACTAGATAGGCCAGTCTATCTAGTAAGTATTCTTTTATTCTCATATTAACATATACCCCTGATCTCTCCTTGTTTCAATCACATCAAAAAGGCCAATCTTTTCAAGTCTTTTTCTTAGTCTAGTCATATTAACTGTCAAAGTATTATCATCAATAAATTTATCCGTACCCCATAGATAATTCATAATATCATCACGAGTTACGATTTTCCCTTGATTCATAAGAAGATAATAAAAAATTCCCATCTCATTTTTAGATAACAATAATTCCTGATCATCTTTTTCTAACGTACTTTTCATCAAATTAACCCTAATATTTTGATAAGTCAGTTTTGGTTCAGCTTTATGGAGTCGCTTAAAAACAGCTTCAATATGCAGTAATAAAATCGTTGGATTATATGGTTTAGTAATATAATCATCAGCACCATAGCTTAATGCAAGAATTTCATCGATCTCACTATCTTTACTTGTAACCATAATAACTGGAATAGTTGATTTTTCTCTTAATTTTTTTAATAGCTGCTGTCCATTCAAAAATGGAATCTTAATATCTAATAGAATCAAATCTGGATCTATTACTAAAATCTCTTCTAACGCATTTTTAAAATCTTTTAGAATGATTCCTTGGTAACCATTATTATCTAATAAAACTTTTAATTCTTCTCGTAATTCTAAATCATCTTCAATAATTAATATTTTCATAACGATCTCCTCTTTTTTATTATACACAATTATTTTTTATTACATAGTTATCTTACAAAGATGTAAGTTATTATTATCTCATTTTTTAGTTAGAAAGATTCGCTACGATAATTTTAAAACAAAAAAAGACATAGGATAAATCCTATGTCTCAATCATATAATTACTAAATATCGTTATTAGTGTAGAGTTTCTATTTAACAGTTTTAATTTATAAATAAGTAAGTTATTTAATGATTATATCATATTTAATTGTATAAATATCAATCAAATTATGATATTAGGTATCAAATTATGATACTTACCATCAGTTTTTATAATCGCTTTCATAAAGCCGCTGTGATAAAATATTTATAATGAAGGAGGGAAAAAAGAAATGTTTAAGAAAAAATTTTTTATTGGTTCCCTAAGCCTGATGTTCGCATTAAGTGGTATTGGTGCGGTACAGGCCGAAGGAGACCAAGGATCCAAATCAACAGCATCTAAAGTAGTAGAACTTGATCCAAATGGAAATGCATTTTTAACAGATCTTACTGATGATAGATATGCTGAATTAGGAAGGTACAAAGTAGAGAAAATCAAGGATAATATTTATCACTGGGATGAGGGAACAAAAAAACTTCCTGGTGGTGCAACAGATGAGAGCGGCGTAACAAATAACCCATCATCTATGTATTTTGTACTAGAAGAAGACGGTGTATTATTAGTTGATTTAGGAAATGGCTCTGAAAACGATGAAGATATTCAAAATGCAAAAACAATCGTAAATTCAATGACAGGAAATAAGCCGTTATCAATTATTATTACTCATAGTCATGGTGATCATACTGGCTTTGGACGATCAGAAGCAGTATTCGCAGACGTTGACGTTGAAAAAGTATATATCAGTGAACCTGATTATGCTGCTGCCGCGGAAGCAATCACTCAATTTGATAGTAAAATCACAAAAGTTAATCATGGTGATACTGTTAACATTTATGGTGCCCCATATGTATTCAATGTTGTCAGTGCTCATACCGAAGGCTCTCTTATGATTACAGATACCACTCATGGAGCATTATTTACTGGTGATACATTTGGCAGTGGATTTATTTGGGCACTTTTTGAAACAAATGGTGGAAACCCAATTGCTGCTTTAAACGAAGGATGTGCTTTAGCTAGAACTATTTTAAATGAAAATCCTTCTCTATCTATTTTAGCTGGTCATCGCTGGCAACAATTTTGGGAAGACAATGCCCAAAGACCTAACGAAATGTCAATTCAATATTTCAACGATATGGCACAAGTTATTAGCGGTCTATTAGATGGTACAACTATTTCACAACCTTATCCAGAAGTTGCCTGGGCGCCTGATGCAATTGAGCTTTCAAGCAATGGTGCAAAGGCTAAAATAGATACATTACCAAAGTATGTTGAAGCTTACAAGGCCTCAGTTAATGAAATGAGCGAAGCCTATGTTTACAGTGGTAGCGATAAATTAAGTATTGAATCAGTCAATGCTGCCGCTGCTGCAACTTTCGTTGTTTATCCTGATGGAAATTTAACAGATGAAGAAGCACAAAAATATATTAATGAATCAGGAATAAAAGATATTGTTGATCGGGCGGCAAGCAAAGTTTATGTTGCTAGACCTGCTAATGGCACTTCTTTTACTGATGATGATGTTATAGGTTTTGAAACGATCGTAGGTAAAATTGGTGTTTCAAATAACTTTAAATTAATTGGGATTGGTGATGGAGCAACTTTCATTAATCAAAACTTAACATCTTATATGAACTTTGTATCTGGACTTGCTTTAATTAATCCAGCTCAAGGGCAAGAAGTTAAAGTATCTGTTCCTACTTACTTAGTAACTGATGATCAGGCTGTTATCAATAGTTATGTAAAAGCAAATAATGCTGGTAAGGTAAAAGATGGATATTATGAAAACCCAGAAAGTCATTATGAAATCGTTGTTGTTAATAGCGATACAAAAACAAGTGCTGCTGATGCAACAAAAGATGCATGGAATACTGTTTTAGAAAAATTTGGAAGAATTGGTAACTATAGTGAAGTCTATAAACAAACAGCAACTTGGTACTCTAGACCATTACTTTCTGGTGATAAAGAAGCTGATCAAGCAAGAAAATACCAATATTTTGATTCTGTTGATGCAATCGATAATATTGAGCGTCATGTAGTTACTCAAGATTTAGATAAAGATGGTACTGATTCATTATGGTATGAATATATTCCTGAACAATCTAAAGATGCTCAACCAGGAAGTGTCCCAGTAGTTATTCTATTCCACGGTAATACAAATGATCCTAGAACTCAATATGATACTTCAGGATGGGCACAAATAGCAAGTGAAGAAGGCGTAATCTTAATTTGTCCTGAATGGCAAGGTCATACATATCAAGGATATACATACGATCCAATGACTGATGATTCTAATGAAACTCCTGATTCAGATGTTATTACAATGTTAAAGATCATTGAAGAGAAATATCCACAGATCGATCAATCAAGAATTTATATTTCTGGATTATCTGCCGGAAGTAGAAATACAACAAATGCCGGTCTATCAGATGCTAAATACTTTGCTGCTGGAGCTGGTCATTCCGGTCCATTCGGTGCAAGTGACTTAAATAAAGAAGCTGTTGCTGCTAATAAAGATAAATATGATATGCCAATTATTTTCTTCACTGGTGATGGTGATGAATATTGTAAAGATGCATTTGATACAACAGAATTAAATGCAGGATTACAAGTAGCTCAACTTTATCAAGAATTAAATGATATGGAAGTTACTCAAGTTGAAGACATCAAAGATGAAGATGCATATCTATATGGTGTTCCTTGGACAAAACGCTATACAATTGAGCCAACTGCTGAAAATATTGCTAAAATCGATGTTGGTGCAATTGAAAATGCCAAAGGTGTAGAAATCAGCATGGCTCGTATTTATGGTTGGGGACATTGGAACTATACTCCAGATGCTAAATTAATGTGGGAATTTATGAGTAAATATGCTCGTGATTTAGAAACTGGTGAAACAATTCGTTTGGATCTACAAGAGCCAGATACTCCTACTGATAATCCTAGTGATACTCCTAACGATACTGAAAAACCAGCAACTCAACCATCAACATCTACAAGTGTTAAAACTGGTGATTCAACAATGATTGCACCATTTGTTATTGTTGCAAGTTTATCATTATTTGCATTAGTAACTGTTATTAAAAAAAGCAAAGCAATAAGATAATCACATACAGTTTTAAATAATTGTAGAAATATAAAAAGCAAAGGTTTATTAAAAACCTTTGTTTTTTTATCCCTAATTGACTACAAAAACATATTAAACAGACAGCTATCTTCTTTAATAATAAAAAGCAACTGCACTAATTACAGCAATTGCCTATAATTTACTTACCTTTATTCATTACTTTATTAAATAATTTTTCAGTTTCTTCAAATTGTTTTAAGATTGCATCATTACTTGGTTTCTTTACTTTTACTGCATTTTTTTCATCAACTAAAATTTGTAAATTCTTATCAATATTTTTTAATAACACAATCATCTCATCTAACTTTTCTTCCATCTCTATCCTCCTATATCTCCCCATCGATTTCCTAAATATTTTTTACCATCAATTCGATAAAGAAAATCTGTTGTTTGTGAAGTATCTGTCGCAATCACTGGCTCTAGCATGGTTAATCCAACATTGACACTACAATCATCACCAACTCGGGCTGCCAAATAATAATTACCAACTTTTCTAATTCGATAGTAATAAGTATTTTTAACTTTACCAATATCTTCAACATCTTGGCGATCATTTGTTGCAACACCAAATTCCTCAAGACTGCCAGACATTATAGTAATCCCTAGAATTTGTGTATCTATTTTCTTATCAGTATTATTTATAATTGTGAATTGTTTTGCCACCTCTAAAACAATTTCATTATAATCACTACTGTCAGCTTTTATTTTAACAAAATCTTCATTTGATTCAAAGGCTGTAATATTAATACTATCCATCTTTTTTATCAACTTTTCACCATTACTTACTTTAATCTCATCACTAACTACATTGTCTGTTTCAGTTTGTGCATCTATTTTATTTTCAGACTTATTATTTGGTTGTGGTCTTACCTTTTCATCATCTGAATCTTTTAAAATATACAAGTTTTGTTTACCATCATTAAGATTAGAAATAACCAATTCCCAAGAACGACGATATTTGTCATTATCATAACCTTTAAAATAATTAAAAATTAAACACTTTTTCACTTCATTATCTTTATATATTTCGAGAATATAACCATTAACCAGCTTTAGTTTATCATAATCATAAACCGCTCCATTGTAATCTATAATAGCTAGTTTACCATCATTAAAAGTTATACGCAAAGCTCCGTGAGTAAAAGTTTTCCCATTATAATAAGCAAAGATCTGCTCTTTTGAATTATTATTTTTTACATCTCGATGGACAATATACTGTCCTGATATATTCGTTCCTTGATACACAATTACTTTTTCATAATTGGTTAAATCTGCAACTTTATAACTATCTAAATTATTAATCGTTTTATCTAAAATTCCATATTCTGCGATAATATCTTTATAAATATTTAACTCACGTTCTTTCATGATACAAGCAAACTTCCCATAATAATCATGGTATGTTTTTATTTTAACAGACTGTCCCCATACAATAAATCCTGCAATAATTACAATTATAATGATCACTGTTGCTTTTTTATTTTTTAACCGGTTATATACAAATAGTGCTAGCAAAATACTTATTAATTTCAAAACTCGAACAACTATGCCAAGACTATTAATAATCTCATAGTTATAGTTTAAGCAAGAAATTATTCCAAAAATTAAAACAAATAAATTATAAAAGAAATATATCCCTAAACCATAAATAATTAAAAGTGAAACTCTTTCAAAATTAATAAGACGACCATTATATTCAATCATTGTAACGCCTTGTTCTTGAAGTTTATCGAGCAGAACTTCATGGTATTTTGTTACAATATTAGCAAAACCATAATTCATTTCAATTCTATTATTATCATAAATAACTTTTTTTATCTCGCGATACTCCAAGGTTCCCAAATGATCAACTAACCCTTGTTCACCAATTTCAACATTGCGACAAATTTGTCCTTTTTTATTAAGAATAATAACTACAATAAAAACCACGATCGCAACAATCAAACATGTCATATAATTAAAAATATGTTTAAACCAAATCAATGCAAAAGCTGCTCCAAACAGCATCATAATAATGAAAAATAGACTAATTATGATTTTAGCAATATTCTTTTTCACATATTTTACTTCCATACTTACTTACCTCAAATTAAATATGGCAAAAATACTGTTGCCAATCCTAAGAAAAAGAAAAATCCCAATACATCAGTTACAGTTGTGACGAAAACTCCGCTTGCTAGAGCTGGATCAATATGAAATTTTTCCAAAATAACCGGAATAAAATAACCCGCAATATTTGCTAAAATCATATTTAAAAACATGGCTAATCCCGTTACTAAACCAAAAACTGGATTTCCTTCAAATAACATTGAGCCTAACGCAACTATAATTCCTATTATCACACCACTGCAAAAACCAACAGCTACTTCTTTTAACATGATCCAGGTTGCATTCTCTTTACTCATTTCACCTAATGAAAGCCCTCGTACAACGATTGTTAAAGACTGAGTTCCTGCATTACCGCCCATTCCTGTAACTATTGGCATAACAGTTGCAAGTGTAACTACTTGAGCAATCGTTCCTTCAAAAAAGCTAACCACGGAAGCCGCCATTACTGCCGTAAATAAATTAACAATCAACCAGGGAATCCGACTCTTGACCGATTCTCCAACAGATGAATCTAGTCTTTCTTCAGAATTTACTCCCCCTAATAAATTAATATCTTCTGTACTTTCTTCTTGAATAATATCAATAATATCGTCAAACTCGATAACTCCTAATAAATGGTCCATTTCATCAACTACCGGCATCATGATAAATCCATATTTTTGAAATTTTTTTGCTACTTCTTCCTGATCTTCATTATATAATACAGTTTTTACATTTGTATTAGTAATATCCAGCATAGCTGTATCAAACGAGCTAGTAACAATATCTCGTAAAGATACAACACCCTTTAAAATATTTTGTGGATCAACTACATAAAGATAATAAGTTGTATCTTCTTCGGTATTTTCTTGAAGAAATTTTAAAGTTTTTTCAACGGTATTGCGCGCACGAATACTAATATATTCCGTCGTCATGATCCCACCGGCCGTATCAGGATCAAACGTTAACAGTCGCTCAACATCTTCTTTATCTTCTTTGTCCATCTTATCTAAGATAGCCTGTTTTTCATCTTCTTCAAGTTCACCGATCAAATCAGTGATTTCATCATTAGACATTTCATCTAAGATTTCTTTTTGTTTAGCATCTGAAAATAATTTCAGTAAATCATACTGGTCATCTTCATCATCTTCCTCTTCAATAATGCTGGCAACAACATCATTAGGAAGATTGTCCATTAATGCTTTAATACTATCCTCGTCTTCATGAAGAATATCTAAAATATCAGCCGGATGAATATTAGTTATTACTTTTTTTATTGTTTCTGGCGTTCCATTTAAAAGAATATCCTTCAGCTCATCGCTGGTAATTGTATCGATCATAAGTTTCCTCCTTTATTGGGGATTAGATACCTGATCTTAGTGGTAAATGATCCTCTAGACTATCGCAACACTGGAGTACAGGCTCGACTTTCATTTTTTACCACCTTCTTTCTCCAAGTCATTTTAACACAATTATGCGATTATAGGGGACTTTTTGAATAAAATTAAATAGTAATTTAAGATTCTGAAATTCTTTTTCTTTTTGCTGAACTAAAAAGAAAAAGAGCCGATTGTAGTGACCGCCTAAAGTTACCCTAACTTTTTAGGACACTACAAATATCATTGCTCTTAAATAAAAATGACAGATTATTTAGTTAATTGTATTTTAAAAGGTGCAATAGGTAAATTATTTTCTCCAAAAATGCTTATCTTACAATAATTTTGATATCCATAACTAATTGTTCTAACTTGGGCAGGTCGCTCAACCAGCAGTTTATTTTCTTTAATTATCCCAACTGTCTCAACTTGATGATCTGGTAATTCTAAAATAAAATTATTAATACCTCTACTGTGTAATTTTTGATCAAACTCAATTATAATTTTAGAATTATTTTCAATATTTATTATCTTCGGAGAATGCCCATTAAATTGATTATCATAAAAAAGTTCTTTGATTCGCCAAAAAATACGATGACCGACTGTTTTTTTATTTTGGGGATGGATATTAAATTCTTCCCCGCAATTCATTGTTACAACTAAATAGCAAGCAGGTACTTCTCTACAAACCTGCTGCTGGGCATCTCTTAAAATAGGCCAGTTATCATTCTTATCATCATCATATTCAGGTAATTGCACAATAATAAAGGGAATTTGAGCTTTCATATCTTCACGCCAATTTTCAATCACCAGTTGTAGCAATTGATGATATAAATAAGCATTTTTAGTATCCTCTTCCCCTTGATACCAAATAACTGCCTTACCACTATATTGACAGATTTTTTTAAACATCGTGTAATATAGTCCTGCTGGACGACAAAAATCTTTTTTCCCCCGCGGTCCCGGCCATGGTGTATGTCCAACATCCTTTTTTAACTGGCTCATATTACGTTCTGGATAAGTTTGCTGATATAATGCCACTTTTTGCTGGTACTGCTTAACACGCTCTTTATATTTAGCTATTTTTAAATCTTCTTGTGCTTCTGTTTGATTCATGATTGCTTGATAATATTCATCATAGTATACTTTTTTGATTTCTTGATTTTTTTGAAGATATGTTTCATTTATCCAGCAAGAACCTGATGTACCACCTTTATTAACTGCAATTAATCCGATTGGGATGTCTATATCATGACGCAAATAATAAGCAAGATAATAACCGATTGCTGAAAAATCATTAATCGTTTGATTATCACATATTTGCCAGCCTTGATTTCTAATGGGCGGTATTTTGATATTTTCATCCTCATATTCAATTTGTGGAACTTCATAATACCTTAAATATCGATCATAGCATACTTCCTGATCAACTTTTACTGAATCACAATCTTTAAATTTAAATTCAATATTAGATTGACCTGCTAAAAAATAAACATCTCCAATTAAAATATTTGATAACGTAATAGTTTCTAATCCAGTTGAAACTGTTAATGTTTCATCCGTACTTATTTCTAACGCCGGCAGCGTAATCAACCAATTATTATTTATTATTGTTGTTGTTGCGGTTTGTCCTTGAATAGTAATAGTTACTTGTTGATTTGTTTCACCGGTTCCAAAAATATTTATTTCTTTGCCATGTTGCAAAACCATTCTCGATGTAAAGATTTCAGCTAATCTTAGTTTCATTTTTTCTGCCTCTTAATAAACTTACTCTTTTTGTCTCCACCGCTTCTAATTTCTCGGTTTCAGTCATTTTATCTAATTCCATTTTATCAGCTATTTTAACAAATGGGTAATATATTGCCATTGATATAACTAGATTTATTAGTTGCACTAACCCGCCTGCAATTGTTCCAGTAAACAAAATTCCCGAAATAATCGGTGGTACTGTCCAAGGAACATTATTACATACTACTGGGATAAAACCAATCTTAGTAAAAAATACCGCAATATAGAAACACAATGGTTGCACAATAATAAAGGGAATAAAATAGATTGGATTTAAAATGATTGGTAATCCAAATGTAATCGGTTCACTAATATTAAAAATTGCTGGAGCTAAAGCCACTTTGGTAATCTTTTTATTTTGTTTTAGTTTTGAGAAAAATAATATCGATAATACTGGTGCTAAAGCAAATGTTCCCGCTGCAATAGTTGAATAATTCATAAACATCGTTGTATATAAATGTTTAGCAACACCTAAAACATTTTCGTTTCCGGCAATATCCCAGGTCATTCCAAAAATTGCTCCCCAAATAGCAGTTGGATGAATTCCCAGCCACTGGAATAATGGCCATGTAATTTGGGAAACTAGAGCAAACGCTGCGGTTTTAGATATTGCTAAAGCTGGTGCTTGAAGCGTTGTTAAAATAAACTCCGGTAATGATTCACCAGCAAAAGTATTACTAATAACGGTTGCAATAATAAAGACAAATAATGTCAACATCCCCGGCACTAAAGATTCAAAACTCTGAGCTACAGCTGGAGGTACCGAATCCGGCATCTTTATTGAAATATTTAACTTAGATAATTTATTAAATATAAATGTAGCACTACCTGCAACAATCAGTCCAAAAAAGATTCCTTGTTGACCTAAAAAATTCGAATTAATAATTCCATTAATATCGACCTCGATTCCCTTAGCACTTGTATAATTAAAATCCCAAGGCAAACAAATAAAAAATGCTGCTAAAGCATACATCACTGAAACCATATGCTCACGATTATCACTAAAATATTTTCTTGAGACATTATATGAAAAAATCACCACAATCAACAGAGCGTTGATCGACATAGCCCCTTTACTAAAAAAATTAAAAATATTTTGTCCTTGTACTAGCATTTGAGCAAATCCTGATGCTAAGAACTCTTTCTCACTTCCAAAGATCATCTCCCCTAGACCAAGTCCAGATGAACCAAAAATAATCCCATTGGGGTCAATAAATACAGAACTGATCATAATTGCAAATCCAGCAATTAATGTCAGTGAAGCAACCAATACAAAAGAATCCCTCAATACATTTAAAAAGCGATTTCCTGATACTTTACAGATCAGTGCAGTAAATTTATCTTTCATTTTTCTCTCCTTTTTTGTTTTAGACATCTCCGGATAATGTCCAAAAGCCCTCTTGTGTAAAAGCGTTTACATTGCAATTATATCACTGTTGAGAAATTTATCAATATTATTTTTTGTTATGGGAATTTTCTCTATTGTAATTAATTTGGTTTATCGATATAATTATAAATAAGAAAAAGAGGTATTAATATGGACTTTAAAAAAACAGTTGCCATTCATTATACTGAGTTTACACCTAGTGAACGTAAAATTTGTGCTCGTATCTTAGAAGATCCTCAAATCGTTAATAACTCCATTGTTGTTTTAGGCGACCTTTGTGAAACTTCTAAGTCTGCAATCCTACGTTTCTATCAAAAGCTTGGATACCGTGGATACTCAGAATTCAAATATTCTGTTGAAGAAAGTTTTAAAAATAACGATGAAAAAAAACTCAGCAACGAATCATTACTGAGTCAGATTTCTCAAGAATACAGTAATACGATTTTAGAACTTGGTGCTCTAGATTATGATCATCAACTAAAAGAACTAGCATCATTGATTGACAAATATCCACATGTCTTATCAATTGGGATCAACAATACCTATTTTGCTGCTAGTCAGTTAGAATATTCTTTATACTCTCATAATCGCTTTATTCAAAGTGTACGCGAGGATATTCAGCTTACCTATCTAATTAACTCTATTAATCAAGATTATCTTTGTATTATCTATAGTGTTTCTGGTTCTACTTATACTTATGAAAACTTTATTAAAGAAGCTTCTGCTAAAGGTGCAAAAATAGTTTTAATCACGATTGATGGTGATTCTGAATTATTACCTCTAGTTGATTTAGCATTTGTTTTACCTTCGATTTCCTTACCAATTAGCAGTATCGATTCTATTATTCAAATTGATAATCGTATTATGTTATATTATTTTTCTGAAATTATCTCCTATTACTATGGATTAAATACGCAAAATTAAAAATGCTATGATAACATAGCATTTTTAATTTATATCAACTTATTCGTAATTTCTTCTTCACTTTGAGGACGCCCAAACAAGAATCCTTGAATATAATCTAATTCCATCGGTTCAACAACATTAAATTCCTCTTCTGTTTCAATTCCTTCCAACAATACCTCAATATCAACATCGTGGCAAATTTGAGCAATAAAACGAATAAAAGTTTTATCAAATTTACTAATCTTAATATCACGTACAAACGTTTGGTCAATCTTGACAATATCAGCAGGAACAGTCTTTAAAATTTCCAATGAGGCATACCCCGTTCCAAAATCATCCATTGCAATTTTAAATCCCAATTCGCGAAGCTGCTCAAAAATTGTTCTTAGTAAATCCATGTTCCTAACCATATAGCTCTCTGTTAATTCTAAGACAATATTTTTAGGTGCCAGCTTTTCTTTTTTCAGAACCTTTTTTACATCTTCCACAAAATCACTATTTAACATCTGAAGCGCAGATACATTAATACTAACAGAAAATTCAGGATCATATACGACCCACTTTGAACAAGCCTGAATTGCTTTCTTTATAACCCATAGACCAACTGGGATAATTAGCCCGCTCTCTTCAAGAATGGGAATAAATTCAACTGGTGATACTTTTCCTAATTCTTGACACTGCCATCTTAACAGTGCCTCAACTCCTTTGATTTGTTTACTACTCACCTCAACTTGGGGCTGATAATTTAACTCGAAGCCACGATAATCATCACTTACACTTTCACAAATATATTTTAAAATTTCTAATGAACGCATCTTATGCTCAAGGATGTAGTTTGAAAAGAAAGTTAATTTATTTTTTCCATTATCCTTGGCATATTGTAATGAATAATCAGCATATTTATTTAGTTCATTATATGTTAACCCATCTTTAGGATAAATTGCACATCCAGCTGAAATTTGAATCGGACATTTATAACGTTTTAATAGTTGTTCATGCAATAATTGTTTCTGTATCTCATTATATAATTTAGTAATTTCCAATTCGGTACTATTTTCAATCGACCGCCCCATATTAATAGTTAAAGCACTAAATATTGTTAGTTTATTCTAATTATATTTAGTGCTTTTTTGTATATTAGTTTGTTTTAAAGGGGGGTAATAAAATGAATGAAGTTATTGAGATTAAATTAAGAAATTGTAGGACAAATGAAAAAAGTGTTATTACTGCTTATAGTCGCAATCATGCTAAATCAATTATTAAGGATTGCATTGAAAATTCTAGTAACATTTGGCGAGTAATTATTAGTAATGAAATTGAAAGTATTATTTGTGAACTACGTAATGAATTTGTGTTATCGAATAGTTAAATAATGATTTGAAATTTTTTACGATTAGAGATGTATAAAAAATGAAAAGAGTATTAAAAGTTGAATTAATAAAGCATAGACATATTTTTAAAAATGTAAATATTGATGGTTATATTTATGATGAGATACGCAATGTTAGAGATTTAGATTATATGAAAAACAAGGTAAAAAAATCTGTTGATTGGTTAATGGAAAGATATGAAATTAATGATTATATGGATTTGGAACTCGATCTATATGTAACTGGCTTAACTGTAGCGTTAATTGAGGTAATAAATTTTTGTAATTTATATGGTGTTGGTTTAGTTCTGTATCATTACGATAAGCTATTGGATATTTATTATAAACAAGATGTTTATTTAGATAATTAATTCGCCTTTAAATAAACAATTGAGAGTTTTTTAATTTTTTCCTCTCGGCGGATTTAAAAATATAAAGAAGTATTTGTCCCCTCTCCCACTTTATACCTCTTCAAAATTATTTAAGTAATCGGTTTTTAGTTAGCAAGGAGTTAATAAATAATGTTTTATTAATTCCTTGGTAAATATAAAACTAGTCTTTTAAAGGAGGAAGAAAAAACAGTCCTTAAGTGCCATTAAGAACTGTTTAAAGATTAGCTACCAAAAGGTAACTTTTACTAACATTAAATAAAAACTTGGAACACATTGATTGTAACATAAAAATATTAGGTATTACAATGTGTTATTTAGAATTAGTTTAATATTTATAGATAAAAGTTATCTTATTACAATTTAATATTAAAAAAATATATCAATTAGAAAAAAGAAAGGTATTTAATTAATAAAGAAATTAAATGTAAGGTGAAATTAATATGAAAAAAATTGAAAGTATTGGCAGAGAAGTAGAATTAAAAGCAACTGATTTTGAAATTGGAAAACTGAGTGATAAGTTTGGATTAATGGCATTTAATAAATTTGAACAGAGAACATATGGTAAAGGAACGCCAAGTGAGTATACATGTTTTTTATTAACTGTAACAAGTGTTGAATTAAAAGATAATATTGAAATCAGATTAACATATAATACTGAAAATAAAGTAATGTTAGAGAAATTAGGCATGTTCGACGCAGTTGATTTTGAAAACTGTTTAATCAGCCATAGAGCAAATGCGGTAGGAACTTTTGCAACTATTATTCAAACAATTTTTGCAAATAAAATGAATGTTTTAAATAAAAATGCTTTACAAATTGCGGTTGGTGCTAATCATCAGCAACCTCAGCCAAATAAATAATGGCTTTAAATATCAGATCAGTTCTTTTAAAAGTGAATAACGGTATCTAATAAAGTAATATCAGTGATGTAAGCATAGTGGTTGACTTGTCCCAAGCTGATAAAACAAAAAGTGAGTAGCGTATTAGATACCTTTCTCATTAAATTTAGAGTGACTGGAGGCGAATAAGCTTCTAGGTTTAATGATCGTGTTTTATCGGTAAGACTGAAACCGTTAATGCTACTAGTTTATATTAGATTATGCGTATTTGTTGAGAAGATTTAATGCATGTTCTTAATGTTCTGAAACCACATTCAGTCCAGTTGGAATAAATTAAGATATTTCTTATAAATATTTTGTTTCTTCTGAAAAAATATGATCTTATGTGTTTGAAAAATTCTTCATTAATGAAGCTGATTATAAGATTAATTTCTTGAATGTTTTTTGTTCATATGTTGAAATTCCTTTCTATGTGCATATAAAAATATAATATGCTATTAAGCTGATATAATCAATAATACTGTTTGTATTTGAATAGAGAAGTATAAATATTATGAAAGAAAAAAAGGTAAAAAAATGTTTACAAAAATATACAAAAAGATTTTAAACTGTTCTTTTAAATTCATATGTAGAAAAGTTATGAAAATGTATATCAAAGACTGGAAAGGATTTAGAGGTGTCTGTACTTTAAAAGATTTTGAGGAATATTATAATTTTGAAAAAAATTTAGATATTGATGCTTTTCTTGACAAGTTAGTGCATCCGTTTTCTTTTTGTTTTAATTTATATTTAAAAAGATCCAGTGAGTTTATTAAGTATGATTTAGGTTACTATGGTGCAGTAAAAGGAATACAAGAAACATTTCAATATATTTTGAGTAATGAGTATGATATTTCCAGTTATAATTTTGTACTGGAACTTATAAATCAGGATGGAGAAGATGGCATGTTCTATTTTTTTCGAGATTACGAAAATAAAAAAGTTTTTGGTGTGATATATCATGACTATATAGAAAAGTATTATGAATTTGGTTACTACAAAAAAGGTGAAGGTCTTAAATTTGATAGAGATTTAAAATTAGAAGAATGTTTAAATCTTAGTGATTGTTATGATGATAAAAATTATAATGAGTATGAAATTATAAAGCATTAATAATTGTTATGACAAATACAAAATTTCTAATATTAATACACATAAAACAGTATTCTATGCTATACTAAAAATGTGAGGGAGATAAAAAAATGAAAGAAAATATTTTAAAGAATTGCAAAAAATACAGGTATGTTATAGGAATTTTAGTTATAGCATTTATTACTATAGGTTTTTTTGTTTTAAACAAAGAGCCTGATTATCTAGTTTTAAAAAATGAAACAGTAAAAGTTGAATTAGGAACGAAATTTGATAATAATCTTGAAACTTATTTAGATACAAAAAAATTAAATAAAGATGAAAAGCAAGAGGTATTGAAAAATGCTAAGATAAGTGTTGATAAGAAATTAAAAGATTCAGATTATTATGGCGTTGGTAATTATAAAGTTACAATTTCTTATAAAAATCAAAAGGAAGTTGTTGAATATAAAGTTGTTGATACTACTGCCCCAGTAATTACAGGTGTAGAAAGTATAGATATAGTACATGGTACAGATTTATCAGCTTATGATTTTGCGAGTTTGTTTACCGTTAGTGATTTAGCAAAAGTGGAAACAAAGTTCGATACAAGTGCAGTTGATTCAAATACTGTTAACAGTTATGTATTAAAAATAAATGCGAAAGATGAGAGCAAAAACATAGCAGTTAAAAAAGTAACAGTTAATATTGTTCAGGCACCCTCACAGGATGAAGAAGTTGTAAGTGAAACTGTTACTAATGCTGATGGTTCTACAAGTGTTAAAACTGTTACTAAAAAGAAAGCTACTGTAGAAAGTAATAGCAATTCTAACAGTTCATCTAATAGCAGTTCAAACAGTAAATCATCAAATAGCGGTACATCTTCAAATAGTTCATCTAAAAAGCCGAATAGTAATTCTTCATCTAGTACTAAACCTAATAACAATATTGATACCAATAAACCTAATAATGGTGGTACTTCTTCAAATAATTCATCTTCAAGCGGTGGGAGTTTTGAAAGCGGGAGTTTCCAAGATGGAGATTCTACTATTAATTGGGGAGGTGGAACAGGTAATTGGCGTTGGGACGAAAATGGTAATTTAGTAATTGATTAAAATATATTAATTGAGCAACTTTTTACAGTTGCTTTTTTTGTTGAATAAAAAATGTAATTCATAGCAGTTAATTAAATCCGTTGGATCAGAAATTATTTGAATTACAGGAAAGGATAAAAATGAAAACGATATTAAAGAAAGCAAAGAAAACATATAAACAGTTGTTTATGGTATTTATTATGCTGTTTTCTATTTTTGGAATTTATAGTATTAATATTGATACTGTAAATGCTCAGTCAGGAATGGCAACAATAAAAAGAATTCGCAATATTAAATATCCTAGTGCGTTGGGTAATTACAGTACATGGCTAACAGAAATAAACGGTAATATAGGGTACTGTTTAGAAGCAAGCAAAAATACACCTGTAAATGGTGAATATGTTTCAAAATTAATATATGATAATGAAAATTTGTTGAAAACTTTATATTACGGTTGTGGTGGTCCCGCTGATATAATTTCTACAGATGGAAAAACTCCATGGGACGAAGCATATGTATTAACTCATGTTGCTGCCAGTTATTATTATAGCGGTGATTTACATGGTGTTGATTTAAAACACGTTTATCCAGGTTGGTGGAAATGGATTACACAGACTATTCCAAGTATGCCTACTCCTACAACTGAATTTAATTTTAGTGAAAGCAGTTTAACTGCTTATTATGATAAAAATAATAATGAACAAAGAACGCAGAAAATTACTTTTAATAGTGTATCTGCGCAAGTTATTACTATTCCTCTTCAAGATGGTGTAACTTTGCACAATGTTACAAAAGGAACATCATCAAAAGGTACTGTTTCAGTTAATGGTGGTGATTCATTTTATTTAAGTGCTCCATTGGGAATTGTTAAAGATACTTGGCTATCAGGTGATATTAGCGGAACTGGTAAAACAATGTTTGCTCCTGTTGCAATTTTATGTGGTGGAAATTATCAAACCATGGGTTCTTATGGTTTTTTTGAAGACCCTAGAAGTATTAAATTAAGTTCTAAGTGGTTAGATGTGGGTTCATTAGAATTAAGAAAAACTAATGATGAAGGTAGTTTTATTGATGGTGCAGAATTTGATTTAGAGTCAGTATCATTTGAAGGATATAGTGAAAAGTTAGTTGTTAAAGATGGTAAGATTAAAGTTGATAATTTACCTGTTGGTATTTATAGACTAACTGAAACAAAAGTACCAGATGGACACGCTATTACACAGACAGTATATGAAGTTGAAATAAAAAAAGATGAAACTTCTGATAAAGTTGTAGTTAATAAATTACGTCCTACAGGAAATCTTGTTATTAATAAATCATTAGAAAATTCTAATTCACCTGTAAATTTAGGAAAATATGATTTTTCTAAAGTACAGTTTAAAATTACTGCTAATCAGGAAATTAAAGATTCTGTTTCTTTAGAAACTTTATATAAAAAAGGTGATCCAATTACTGTTGGAAGCGGTAAGGGAAGTAATGATGATACAGTAAAATTGCTAACTGGTACTGAACTAGGAAATGGTATCTACACACCTGATAAAAACGGTAAATTAGAGTTAAGCGGTCTTCCAATTGGGTCATATGATATTGAAGAAATTTCATGCCCTGATGGTTTTATTCTGGATAAAGAAATTAAAACTGTACAGTTTGTTCAGGAAGATTTTGTTATATTAAATTACACAAAAAGTTTAAATATTGAAAATAAAATTACCAAGACTTTATTAAGTAAAACTGATATTGGCGGAACTCAAGTAAATGGTGCAAATGTACAAATTTTAAATAAAGACAAGGAAATTGTGTATGAATTTGTTACAGGTGATGAACCTTTGCAGATCGATGGTTTAAAAGATGGTAAATACTATTTTCACGAAGATTTAAGTCCTTTAGGATTTGCTTTAAGTAATGATATTGAATTTACTGTTAAAGATAGTGAAATTCAAAAAGTAGAAATGATTGATTATACTGTTGATGTTGCCAAGGTAGATGAACAGGGCAGTTATTTAAAAGGTGCAGGTTTAGAAATTGTCAGTGAAAAGACTAAGAATATAGTAGATAAATGGACTACAGGAGAACATATTTTTGATTTTAGTGATGAAATGATTACTAAATTAGAAAATAATGAAACTGTCAGTGATATGTTTATCAGTGAAGATGATTCAACTGTTCTTTATAAAGCTGTAAAAACTGATAAAGATGATTATATGCTGATGTTACAGAGCAGTGGTGAAACAAACTATTATTTTGTAGATAGAAACGGTGACGAAACTAGACATTTAGTAAGAAATTTAATCAATGATTCGACATATATTTTACGTGAAACTGATGTGCCAAAGGGGTATTCAACTGCTGAGGAACAAAAATTCACCTTAAAAAATGAAAATGTTTCTTTAACAGTGGTTAATGAAACTGTCAAGACATTATGGCATAAAGTAGATGTTACAGAAAACGAATTAGAGGGGGCACATGTAAGAGTTACTGAATTAGATGGAACAGTTATTGATGAATGGATTTCAACTAAAGAACCTCATTCCATTGATGGAATTTTAGAAAAAAATAAAGAGTATTATTTTGAGGAAACAATTGCTCCTGATGGTTATGAATTAGCACAAAAAGTTAAGTTTAAAATTGATGATATAGGTAAAGTTCAGCATTTTTATTTAACTAATAATTTAAAACCTAAAAAGGTTGAAACTGGTGATAATTCAGATATTAGCGATTATTTAGGTTTAGGTCTTGTATCTGTTGGCGGTATAATGCTAATTTCAGCTTTAAGAAAGAAAAGTAAAGTAATTGGAAAATAACGCAAGGCTTCCAAAAAAATACAGAAAGGTTGGCTATAATTATTTATCGCTTAAAGGTGATAATGTAGACAACCTTTTTTCTTTACCGCCAAATGATTTAAAAACTATACTGTGCTTAATAAATGATTATGTAAACAGTTTAGATTTAAGAAGAACTGTTTTAAGTGCAAGTGATGGATTGAGGAGTTATAAAAAAGCTTTCGAAACAAGAAAATATAGAGTTGTGTTTACTGTATCCCCTACCGCAATGAGCGGACTGATTTTAACTTATAATCATCACTATCTGTTAAAAAACAGTAATAATAAAGTAAGTTATAATCAGTTGAGATTTAATACAGAATCTAAAGAAATAGAAAGTAAAGATTATTATAATCCGTTAGGTATACCATATGATACACCAACAAGAAAATATTTTGTTGGTTATGATAAAGATAAAATGTTGGATTACTGCAAAAAGCATAATGGTATATGGGGCAGTAATAAAAATCCTTATGGTGATCTTTATTATTATGTTGATATTTCTAAAAAATAAGTAAGGAGTTTTTTAAATGAAAATAATTAATAAGGTAATGTATTTTATGAAAAAGAATTTTTATAAATTTGTAATTTCACCATTAACATTTTTAATGGTACTGCTGATTAATAAAATGAGCATATATGCCAGTTCTTTAGGTGAAACTATTAAAGGTGCCAGCAATACTGCACAAACTGAGGCTTTAGGTCTTTTAGAAGTCGGTGGAATTATTGGTATTGTAGTTTCAGCTATATGTTTAGCGATTAATCAAAGAAAATTAGCAGGAACTATTGCAGTAGGTGTAATTGGCGGATATATTGTTTTGAAGTTTGCACCGCAGATTTGGAGTGTTATTACGGGAGGTGTTTAACGGGTCTAATTAAGACTCGTTTTTTATTTAATGATTTTTGTGATTCATTATTATATATGCATATTGTGGATCAATAAAAATAGTGTACTGCAAAAGAGGTGTATAAATGAATATTAGAAAAAATAAAAAGTTTTTATTTTTAGTCGTTGTTTTTACAGTTATGACAGTATTTCTTTTGCTGAAAGTTAAAGTGTATGCATATCATCATATTGAAGATGTAAGCTATGTTTGGGATTATCTTGAACTGGATCATATTTTTACAGATTTTGCAAGGTTTTTTGGTAATAAGATATATGAAATTTTAAGCAGTATATTAGATTTCTGTTATAACGGTTTTACTGAATTAATGAATTTTAATATTCTTGATTTGGATATAGCAAAGAAAATAGTTACAAATATGGATAAAGTTGTTTATTCGTTATTGTTTATTGCCTTTGTAGTTGTCGTTGTAATAAAAGTATTGCAGATGGAAAATCAGTTAAAAACACTTCTTAATGTTGTAATGACAATGGTATTTGTTGGAATATTTGCACTGGTATTAACTTTTATGACAACACTTAAAAATGATTTAATAACCGAAAGTGATAATATCGTAGGTAAAGGAAGCTATACAATAAGCGAGAATCTTTTAGCTGATAATACGGTTGATATTCTTACAAGTATGGACGAGGAAAAAGTTGTCCATTTAGAGCCTAAACAGGTTAAGTATTACGATCATGCTGAAAGAATGACTAAAGATGATATAAATGAAATAATAACAGGTATCAATGATGATGGTACATATGAAAAAGAAACAGTAGCAAATGGTTTATTTGGCAATGGTGATGAAAGATATTATCGTTATAGAACTGATTATGTTAATGTAAATATTACGATATTAGCAAGTATCATTATTTATCTTTTAGCAATGTTTAAAATGGCTTATC
>OATC01000058.1_pt1 | contig 63050 bp, 65 predicted proteins | sample 1475871 | NCBI WGS metagenome assembly OATC01 (sample SAMEA2579940, study PRJEB22360) | human gut metagenome | biome: human gut; feature: human-associated habitat; material: faeces | place: Denmark | collected 2008/2010
CACCACGGCCCGCGATGACCGTGGCGATGGTGGTGCCCGCCGTGGCGGTTCCCGTGGCGGCCGCGGCCGTGGCTCGGACCGCAACCCGCGCTACGCCACCGACGACAACTACGACGACTACCGCGCCGACCGCGAAGAGCGTACTGAGCGCCCGCGTCGCCGCGTCCGTCGCGACTTCGATCCGTTCGAGGACTAAAGCCCTCTCACGGATCGGTCGCGGCATAGCCGCTCCCCTCACCTACGGGAAGACCGCAGGGCTCCCCGCTTAACGGTTCGGCATTCGAGGACTGATCGTTCTCTAGCTTCTCTCGGGTGAGAAGAGCTTAATCGCAAACCAAAAGGCTTCTATACCGTTTCATTCGGTATAGAAGCCTTTTGGTTTTTCGGCTTCTTCGCGCTGCATATTTCGATGTTGAATAAGGCACTCGTGCTGCTGCCATGTACATTTAGTTGTCAGTTGACAACTATTCCCATGCATCAAGAATGGCGGATGATCATCAAAGGTACTCATGGGCGTTGATCACTGTGGCAACAACAAAGGCCGGGCCCTTGTGGGAGCCCGGCCTTTATGCCGTATGGCGGCGGATTAATCCTTAAAGGCTAATCCGTTGTCAATCGGCGTTACAGAATCGCCATGCACACGAAGTCCAGAATGAACAGCGCGGCCACAATCCAGATGATCGGGTGAACCTCCTTGGCCTTGCCCTTGCAGGTCTTCACGATGCAGTACATGATGAAGCCGCCGGCGATGCCGTAGGAGATGGAGTAGGAGAAGGCCATGAACACGGCGGCGAAGAACGCCGGAATGGCTTCGGCGATGTCGTCCCACTTGACTTCCTTCAGGGAAGCGGCCATCATGCAGCCGACGATCACCAGCACGCCGGCGGTTGCGGCGGACGGCACGGCGGAGACGACCGGGGCCAGGAACGCGGACAGGGCGAAGCAGATCGCCACAACCACGGAGGTCAGGCCGGTGCGGCCGCCTGCGGCGATGCCGGCGGAAGACTCGACGTAGGTGGTGGTGTTCGAGGTGCCGCAGATGGCGCCGATGGAGGTGGCGATGGAGTCGGCGAACAGGGCCTTGTCCATCTTGGAGGAGAAGCCGTGGCCGTTCTCCAGTGCCTTCTCGTCTTCAGCGGAGAAGATGCCGGTGCGGCGGCCGGTGCCGATGAAAGTGCCCAGGGTGTCGAACGTATCGGACATGGAGAAGGCGAAGATGGTCACGATGACCAGCGGCAGCTTGGTCGGATCAGAGAACAGTGCCGGGAAGCCCTCGGCGGAGAAGATCGCGCCGAAGGTCTGCGGCAGCTGGGAGAAGGTCTCGCTGATGGACTGCGAGTTGGACCAGGTGGTCACGCCGAACGGGATGCCGATCACGGTGGTGATGGCGATGGCCAGCAGCATGCCGCCCTTAACCTTCATCACGGTGAACACGATGGCAAGCACGAGGCCGATCAGGAAGACCCACAGCACCTTGTCGTTGAAGTCGGCCAGACCCGGGGTAGCCGCAACGGCACCGCCCTTGGCGGCGGCCTTCGGATCGCCGGGAGTGAACTTGATTAGGCCGACGTTCAGCATGCCCACGTAGGCCACGAACAGGCCGATGCCGCCGCCGATGGCGTGTTGCAGGGACTCCGGGATGGCCATGATGATCATCTTGCGGATCTTGGTGACGGTGATGAGGATGTTGATCAGGCCGCACAGGAACACCATGCACATGGTCTGCTGCCAGCTGAAGCCGAGGCCGAAGCACACGGTGTAGGTGAAGAACGCGTTGAGGCCCATGCCGGCGGCCTGGGCGTACGGCACATTGGCGAACAGGCCCATGACCAGGGTGCCGATGATGGCCGCGATGATGGTGGCCAGGAACACGCCGCCCCACGGCATACCCGTCTGCGACAGGATCTGCGGGTTGACGACGATGATGTAGGCCATCGCGAAGAACGTGGTCAGGCCGGCCAGAATCTCAGTCGAGACGGTCGTGCCGTTTTCCTTCAAATGGAAGAACTTCTCCATTTACTCTCTACTTCCTTGGGTTTATGCGGGGCTGCGCACCGCGCGCATAATGCTGCGGCTGGCCCCGGCGAGAATTGCGACTCGCCCTGATCGGCCTGCCCAACGCGCGTCAGGCGCTGCGCACCCAATCAGAACCGTGGCCGATTATAGCTTGTGGAGGTAACGTGAACGGGTCCGGGAGTAGACTGACTGCCAGAATAATTCGGAACAACTCAGGGGACACGCAGGGCATACCCGTGGAAGGAAGGCGCGCGATGAAACCGGCCGTCGAAGTCAGCATCACCTCTTGGAAGAAGAATGTCGTCAAGCCCGGTCAGGAGTACGGCCGCGTACTGCTGATGCCTGGCACCGGCTACAACTGCGACCGTCCGCTGCTCTACTGGTCGGCCCAGGCTCTGGTCGAGGCCGGCTGGCGAATCGACCGCATGAACGTACGCAACGCTTCCGACGACCTGTCCACGGTGATTCCGGTCCTCAATCAGGCGATTGACGGCTGGGTGGCCGCCGCGCGCGAGTCCGGCGTGGGCAAAGCCGGTGATTCCGGGGATGGTGTTGCCGCCGATGATTCTGCTACCGTGCTGGCCGATGGCGCAGCTGACTCACCGAACCGTGATTCCGACACCCCGTCCGGCCCTCGCCTGTTGCTGATCGGCAAGTCGCTGACGACGATGACCTACCCACATGTGGCCTCACACTACGGTTTGCCGTTCGTGCTGCTGACCCCGGTGCTGCATCACGCCGACTTCGATCCATCCGCCCGGGTGATTCCGGTGCCGGCTGTCGGCGATGATATCGTCGTCGAATCCGAGGCCCCGAGCGTGGCCGAAGCAAGGGCGATCATCCGCGCGGAACTGGCCGGCCAGTCGCACGCCGCCAGCTCCCGATACTCCGGCCCGGCACCGCTGATCTGCGCCGGCACCGCCGACCCGTTCTACGATCGAGCCCGCGCCAACGTGCTCACCCCGCACGTGCACGAATACCCGGATGCCAACCATTCGATCGAGGTACCCGGCCACTGGCGTCGCTCGCTCGACTATCTGAAGGAAGTCACCGCGTCCGTAGCCCAGTACGCCGCCACGCTGTAATGCCCTGCGACACGCCCGAATTCTGCAATGTCGCTGACCATCCGTAATCTAATTATCCGTAAACCACAGACCGTTGGTTGAAGTGCGCGCGAGTGCATTTCCGAAGTTTGGTTCGCCAAGCCAGCGCAGGTTGAGGGATATAAGCCCGTCAAGGGCCGGCGAAGGTCGCTTCGCGAGATTGTATTGCTCTGCCTGTGCGCAGGGCTTTTTTGTTGCCCGGCCGAAAGTTCCGAACTCCAAGTCAACGGCCGACTTAGGAAGGAACGCCATGAAGAGGCCCGAAAAGGAAGCGGTAGTCGCTCAGCTTACGGAAGAATTCCGTAACGCTGACGCCGTCTACCTGACCGAGTACCGCGGGCTTACCGTTCCGCAGATTTCCGATCTGCGTGAAAAGCTAGGCCGCGATACTTCCTACACCGTGGCAAAGAACACGCTGGCACGCATCGCCGCCAAGGAAGCGGGTATTGAGGGTCTCGACGAGATTCTCTCCGGCCCGACCGCCATCACCTTCGTGAAGGGCGACTTTATCGAGGCTGCGAAGGTCATCCGTGACTTCGCCAAGGACAACAAGGCTCTTGTCATCAAGGGTGCCGCCGCTGACGGCACTGTCTACGATGCCGAGGGCGCCAAGAAGCTGGCAGACCTCAAGTCCCGCCCGCAGCTGCTTGCCGAATTCGCCGGCGACATCAAGGCATCGATGGCCAAGGCCGCGTACCTGTTCAACGCTCTGCCTACCAAGGCTGTGCGCACGATCGACGCCCTGCGCGAAAAGCAGGAGAAGGCTGCCTGATTTACGCCCTCACGGCATGAATCAGTCGCTTCGATAATTTAAACAATAAGGTTTATTAGGCAGCGGATCTACCACTTCGTCCGCCGCCAAGATTGAAAGGAAGCCATAATGGCTAAGTACACCAACGATGAGCTGCTGGAAGCCTTCGGCGAGATGACCCTGGTCGAGCTCTCCGAGTTCGTGAAGGCCTTCGAGGAGAAGTTCGACGTCGAGGCTGCCGCTCCGGTTGCCGCTGTTGCCGCTGTTGCTGGCGCTGCTGCTCCGGCTGAGGAAGAGAAGGATGAGTTCGACGTCATCCTCTCCGCCGTCGGCGACAAGAAGATTCAGGTCATCAAGGCTGTCCGCGCCATCACCAACCTCGGCCTGGCCGAGGCCAAGGCTCTTGTCGACGGCGCTCCGAAGGCCGTCCTCGAGAAGGCCAAGAAGGAAGATGCCGAGAAGGCCAAGGCTCAGCTGGAAGAGGCTGGCGCCACCGTCGAGCTCAAGTGATTTGTGCGGCATAAGCCGCAATCACAGCTTTTCGAGGAACCCCGCACCTGTGTTTCAGGCTGCGGGGTTTCCGCATACTGAGTAGACTAGTTGACGAGGGCGAGGCGGAGAACGCGATCCGGCGTGGAATCACAAAGCTGGCAATGAGCGAAAGTTGTCAATTCTGTGCCCAGTAATCCGCCAAAAGCCGGTAAAAGATGACACAATGGCACGTAGTGTGGTCAAATAGTGTGTCCAGGAAGGCGGTCACGGTGAGCGAGTGGACGGTGAAGATCAACGGTGTCGACCGAATCAGCGTCAAGCCGGGGGAGTGCGTGGAAATCGGCCGTAAGCCGTTACGCCCCCTTGCCGATGATGGCAACACCCGCCTTGACGTCGCCGATCAAACCAAATCGATGTCCAAACGGCACGCCATGTTCACGGTAAAAAGCAATGGTACGGCCTCGATCCGCGATCTTGGATCGACCAATGGATCGTATGTGGTGCGGGAAAATGGCGATTTGTTACGCTTGCCGGCCAATGCCGAGTTCCTGTTACCGACGTCTCCCATGCGCATGCAGTTCGGCGATGTGCCTGCGGACTTCATTCGTATCGACGATCCAGTGGCAAAGCCACTCGACATCAAGGTGCCTGATTTGTTTGGCTATGCGGTTCACGAAGCACCGCAGGAGCCGGATGCGGCGGATATGTCCGTCGACGATATTCTTGATTTGCGGGCCGGCGAGCCGACCGCCATCTTCAGCGCGGATAATGTTCGGCGCAAGGTCGACGAGCTTGAACTTGGCTCGCTGAATATCACGCAGCCAGTGACGAAAAACGATGAGCCGGCCATACCCCGTGACCTGTTCGCGGATGCGTTGGCCCAGCATGTCGAGCAAGAGACCGAACGCAAAAACCAGCAGGCCATGGACTCCGTGGCACTGCCGAAGCAGCAGACCGAACCTGAGTCGACGACTGTAACGCCCGCATCCAAGCACAGCAGGATCTCCGGTATTGTTCCAGTAGATGCCATCGCCCATGCCGTTGTTAAGCACGCTCCCAGCACAAGCGAGCCGGCAGTGGCGTCAGCGGCGGTTGTTGAATCCGATGTGGTGGCTGGCGCAAGCAAATCAGCCGAAAACGTTCAGTCTGCTCCGAATACCAGGAATGCCGGCGATTCTCAGCCGGCGGACACTGTCGCACAGCATGCTGAAGTTGCCCAGCCTGAAGCCGCCCGGGAAGCCGAAGCCGCTCAATCTGAAAACACCCAGCCTGAGACCGCTCAGCCGGCAACCGCCCAGTCTGAAACCGACCAGCCGGCAGCTGACGTACCGGACGATCAGCAGCGGACCGCAGCCGAAGCATATCAAGAAGCCACCGCAGCAGGCGTAGCAGACCAGCAGCCGGCTGCCGAAACCGAAACCGCCCAGCAGTCGGTATCCGAAGCGTACGATATCGACTCCACGGGCGTGCACACCCCAGTCTTCGAGCCCGGCTCGGTGTTCGAGCGCGTGGCCAAGGGCGAGCTGAAAGCACAGGAGCCGGCAGTCGAAGTCGATGGCCTGACCTTTGACGAGGCAAAAACCACGCAAGATTTCAACGTTCAGTTCGAAGTCGCCCGTCATCCCGAATTGCTGGCGTTCCTCGCCATGAATCCGTACCTGTACGACGACATGTATTCTTGGCTCGCCGCCCGTGGCGAGGCCGATATTGACGAAGCCCTGTCTCACAACAAGGGCTATCAGGAATACCGCGAAGCGGTTGGAAAGTGAGTCGAGAGATGACCCAGAGCCAGACTCAGAACCAGAATCTCACGGAAGGTCTGAATCGCATCCGTCGCTGGCGTGACCAATACCGCAGCATGCAGCCGCCATCGCCGCTCGAGGATGTGAATCAACTGGCCGCGAAGCTGGAGATGACCCATGCCCATCCCTCCGGCATCGCCCAGCTGTTCGCTTCCGGCCATGTCCGGCTGGATTCGTTGTTCCGTGACACGGGTGTGCTTAAGGCCGCCGAACGCCATATTGGGCGCGTGCTGGATGACCAGGCCGCCAAACGCAGGATTTCCGGCGTGGCGGAGTTGTCGCTCGTGGTCGGCGTGGCTACGTGGAAGGGCAACGCGCTGCCGGTGCTGTTGTACCCGGTGGGCGTCACGATCGAGGATGATGGCTTGTCGACCACCATTCGATTCACCGGTCGCGTGACCCTCAACGCCGCGTTTGTCAATACATTGCGTGAGCAGGGGGTGTTCCTGGATGAGGATTCCCTGTTTGACGGTGCCAGCTATGACAGTGGCACTCCCGAAACTTCCGCGATGTTCGCCCGTATTTCGTCCGAAGCATCGGAGCGTATCTCCGACTTCGCCATCGAGCGCCAGATTGTGCTCGGATGCTTCATGGACCCCTCGTCGCAGATGATCAGCGAAAGCCGACAGTTCATCGACCAGCTGGAGAACGGCCCCACCGGCAATGTGCTGTTGGACGCGCTTGCCGGCGACGAATCCGCCCGCACCGCGCTCAAAGACGCCAATATTCCGCAATACAGTCCTTTCGACGTAGACCCGCATGCTGAGTACGAAGTCGGCGATGTGGACAATACGGTACGATATGCCGCGTCACTTGCCGCCAATGGCCATAGCATCGTGGTCGACGGCGCCTTCCCGAAGGGCACCGCGGAGCAGGCCGTGGCCATCGCATCGCGCTGCCTGATGAATGGTCGTTCCGTGCTGTACGTGCCCGGCGTGGCCGAGCAGAAGCGTCTGTTCATCCAGACGGCCTCCGCCAATGAGATGAAGGCGCAGGTACTGGATGTATCCGATGAACACGCCAACGCCGCGCTTGATAAGCAGCTGATTGCCGCAGTCGGATTCCAACCGGGAGTCGCCACCCAGCGATTCGACCAACTGGCCGACGAACTCGTGGGCGTGCGCTCGCGCTTGACCCGCTACTTGGGTGACCTGCACGGGGGCAACGATAAGTGGAATGTGTCCGCATACGAGACCATTCAGAATCTGGCCCGTATCTCCGTGCTCCCGACGCACCCTGCCACCCACGTTCGACTTGACGAGTCAAGTGCCCTGAGCATCGCCAACGGTATTGACACATGGATCGGCAAGATGGAACGCGCCGGCGAGCTCGGCGAATACACCATCGGCCCGGAAGGCACCGCATGGTACAAGGCGTCCATCACCACTGAAGAACAGGCAGTAACCGCCTACCAGCGCGTGGACGATTTGCTGCGTCGCTTCCTGCCCGCCACCCGTGAGCAGGTGGCACGCACCGTGCAGACCTGCGGATTCCCGGTTCCTCCCACCACCCGCGAGTGGGAGCGTCAGGTTACGGTTTTGAAGAATCTGCGACGAGTGCTTGACGTGTTCCAGCCGGAGATTTTCGAGCGAGACATCAGCTCCATGATTGAGGCCACCAAGCCGAAGAGCCAGCGCAAGGCCGAGGGCACGTCGATGGGATTCTGGGAGCGCCGCCGCCACATCAAGGAAGCCAAGGATCTGCTGCGCGTCGGCGCGCAGGTCGAGGACTTGCACGAAGCGTTGAAGGTAGTCGCCAAGCAAGGGGAGCAGTGGCATCAGTTCGTGCCTCACGGCGGTTGGCCGGTGCTGCCCAGCAAGCTCGACGAGATCATCTCCACCCAAGAGGCGCTGGTCAGCAATATGACCGCGCTGGATACCGTGCTTTCCACCACGCCCGCTGGTGGCAATCTGGAAACCGCCGATTTCGAGAAGGTGGAAGCACGCCTGAAAGCACTGCTGGATGATCGCAAGGCACTGGACACCTTGCCGGAGCGTTGCCTGCTGGAGCAGGAATTCGCCTCTGCCGGACTGAACGAACTGGTCGCCGATCTCAACGCTCGCCGAGTGAGTGTGGAGCAGGTGCGCGGCGAAGTGCAGCTGGCCTGGTGGACCACCGTGTTTGAGGACATTGTGCGTTCGTCCGCCATCATCTCCAACCAGGATGGTGCCGCGCTGCAGGCCGCATCCGACCGCTTTGCGCAGGTCGATGTGGAGCACGTGCGCTCCATCGGACCGATGGTGTCGCAGGAATCCATGCGCCGCCTGTGCGACATGCTGTTCTCCCGCACTCAGGAAGCCAACCAGATGCACACCGTGCTGGCAGGGCGCGCCAGTGTGTCGCTGAGCAGGATTCGCCGTGATCATCCGGAGATTCTGGCCGCGGCCAAGCCGATTCTGGTGGCCGCGCCGGGTACGCTCGCCGCACTCACCGAGCCGGGTGTGCTGGCTGATGTGGCGATTCTCGATGCGTGCGCGCACATTCCCGCTATCGAGTTGCTGTCCATCATCGGCCGCGTGCAGCAGGTGGTGGTGATCGCCCACTGCGCGACGGTAACCAGCGAAAGCGTCAAGCAGCTGATCGACACGTTGCCTCATATCGAGGTGGATGCTGCCCCGTCTCGCCGTGCGCCGCGCCTGTCCGCATTCCTTGAATCCGAGGGATATGGTCCTGTTCGCTATGATGTGGCCACCGAGCCGGCTGCCGGTGAGGTGCGATTCCACCGTGTGGAAGCGAGCGGTGTGCCGGTTATGTCTTCTGGTCTGGTGGAATCCAGCCAGCCGGAGATTGATGAAGTGGTGCGTCTGATTACGCAACGTGCCGCCGGTTTTGCCGTGGTTCCTTCCAGCTATCGACTTGTGGTCGTGACGTTGACCGACGCATTCCGCACACGCTTGGGTGCCGAATTGAAGTCGTTGGCAGGCAAATCCAAGGCGATGGGCCGATTCCTGCGCCATGTGCGGCTGGTTTCCTTGCGTGACGTGGCCGGAGGTCGTGCCACTGACGTGATTCTGTCGATGTGCTATGCGAAAACCACGCACGGACGTCTGCTTCAGCAGTTCGGCCCGCTCGAAAGCACAGGCGGTCGCGGACTGTTGCTGGACGCCCTGGCATTGGCGGACCACAGCTTGGATATTGTGTCGGCCTTTGGTTCCGAAGATTTGGATGAAGAACGACTGCACCAGTCCGGTCCTCGGTTCCTGAAGACCATGTTGACGTGGGCCGAACAGCTTGACGACCGTCCGGTGCTTCCGTTGCGTGATGCGGCAGGCGGCAACGTGCTGTTCGACGATATCGCCGACAGGTTGCGCGCGCGAGGACTAAACGCTGCTGTTGATTATGGATTCGACAAGGGCGTGAAGATTCCGCTCGTGGTGGGATTGAAGGAAAAGCCGTTTGCCTTGGCCGTGCAGACCGATGACGCGAACTTTATGTCCGTGCAATCCACGCGCAGGCGTCATCGTTTGTCGGCACAGGATCTCATTTCCTTGGGCTGGAATGTGATGACCGTCTGGAGTGTCGCCGCCTTCGTGAACCCCGATAAGGAAGTCGACCGTATCGTCAGCCGTATCGGCGAGATCTACCGCGAGGTTGAATAACCATGGCGGAATACTCGGCTACACGGCGCACACCGCGCAAGCACAAGCGCGTGGTGATGAAGGGCACTGAGCAGTTTGACGCTGACGGCGCCAAACTCGAGCCCGGAGACATGCAGACCGACCAACAACGGCAATCCGACGACGACAAACGCATCCTCGGCGAACTGCCGCCGCACTGGGCCGTTTTTAACGAGCGCGAGTAGGAGTTGGGGCGCACTCTGTGCGCCCCGATACTGTGTTTTCCGCAGCCGTAGGGGCCGCCGTCGGTTCCGCAGCCCTACGGCTGCGGAAAACACAGTATCGGCCGAAGGTCGATTCCGCTTCCTACCGAACAACGGCCATAATCGCTCCGGCCTGTTGCAGCTCCATAACTTTGGCCGCGGCCTCCGGCGGCATTGCGAACGACACCAGTCGGTCGTTGCCTCCCAATGCACCAGTCGCATCCGGTTTGCCGACATTCATCACCGTGGCGTTCTCGGCCAGCGTGCAATCGGCACCTTCGCAACCGACGGCGGAAACCAGTCTCACCTGATCGCCAGCCAATACATCGTCGACACTACTGGCCAAGCGGACTTCAATCACCGTAGTGCCGGTCGGTGCCACGGGCGCATCTCTGGCCATATGCGTGGAAATGGGATCGGCTGCTTCGATATCGATTTGCGCTACCTTGCCCACCACATCCTCAATATTGCCTGTCCAAGACGGGCCTGCCGCAGATACCGGCATATCAGCCAACTGGACGTCGGCGGCCAGAATAATGTCACCCCGTCGAATCGAGCGAGCGGCCACCACCATCGGCTCGGTCTCCACCGCGGCCAATACGGCTTCAAGTCCAAACAACACTGCGAGTCCCACGCACAACGCAGCAGTGAGTCGGCGCAAGGCATCCGCCATGCGCCGTCGCCGCAATGAACCGCGCGCAGGCGGCTTAATAAACGAAAAGGTCACCATGCAACCATGGTGACCTGAAGTTTTTCGTAAGCGCAAGCTGAATCGACCTATGTGGTTCTAGCTTGCCAAGTTATCCACAACGCTTCAAACCCGTGCAACAGACAGTGCCCGTAGTGCCAATATCCGCGGCATACCGCCGTCGACACCGTCGTTTACAGAGGAAAAGCGGGTGTACAGACCTTACTTGCCGGATTTGTCGGTGCGGTAGAAGCCGTGACCCTTGAACTCAATCGGCACGGCGGAATACACCTTGCGCACCTGCTCCTGCGAGCACTTGGGGCATACGGTAATCGGGTCGTCATTAAACGACTGCTGTTCGGTGAAGTCATAGCCGCAGTTCTTGCAACGGTAATGATAGGTAGGCAACGGATTCCTCCAACAAAGTCATATTTCTCGCGGATGGCCCAAACGCCATGCCACGCAACCGTTCATATCCTAGTCGCCGTCCTGACACATTGGCGTTACGGTCTTACTAGCCAGCTTGCTGTTGCCACTCTGGTTCCATCGGCCAGTGTGCGTGGCTGGTTGGTCAGTCTGGCTTGCGCCGAGTATCTTGGCCGGCCGGTCAGCTCAACCGGCCTGATGAGCTAAGCTGCCGGTATCCCTCCGGCGTCAGCACTCCGTCGGCCGGCACATCATGTGGTTCGGCCGGCAAATCGGTGTCCAACACCTCCCACGGCCAGCACACCGCAATTAGGGGACATGCGGGCTTGCGGCGAGCCAAGGCCCGGTCATACCAGCCGGCTCCACGCCCCAGACGATTGCCCTGCGGGTCCACTGCCAAAGCCGGGGCGATGACCAGATCGGCCTTCTCCAACGCTTCGGGCGGTAGAACTGCGCCAGTTGGCTCATCGGGTCTGTGATGGACGGTGCTGGGAGAGCTGCAGCTATCGGCATTGTTCGCGCCACCCACTGCATCCATCGAGCGCAATGTTTCCAATGAATCCAGCACACTCCAGCCAATTTCCAACCCAGACCCCAACCGTGGCACCAACACGTGGCAGCCATGAGCCAGCAGCCATCGCAACAGTGGCCGGGTTTCGATTTCCGAACCCATCGACACATATGCCGCCACTGTGGGACCATCCTGAATCATGTGTGCTGGGAACCGTCGCACCAGCAATTCACCGGCCGCTCCGCGTTCTTCCGCTGGAACGCGCTTGCGCCGAGACAGTATATGGTGGCGCAGCGTCGCTTTATCCGTCTTCTCTGTTTTCTCTGTGCCGCTGTAGTCGCTGCCGATATTCATGCCACTGCCCACTTCGCTCATACCGCACAATCTAGTGTTTCCATCGTAAAACGAAAGTGGCCACGGTAGCGGCGCAAGACCTTCATATGGCTACAATAAAGGCCGTGTCAGTTTTCCAGTCGATTAAAGAGGCGTTCAAGCTGGACCACCAGATCCGCCCGCCACGTCTCACCCATCCCGGTTTTCCGGTAGTCCTGCGCCCCCTGACCATGGATGATGAGGACGGCTGGAACGAAGTGCGCTGGCGCAACAACGACTGGCTGGCACCTTGGGAATCCGGTGACCCGATGCATGGCGGCTCCATCACATTCAATCAATGGGTGCAGCGGCAGCGCCGTAACGAGCAGCATGGCGTCGGCGTGATCTTCGCCATCGAATACCAGATGCGTATCGTCGGCCAGATTTCGTTGGGAGCCATCGTGTATGGTGCCATGCGTACCGGCGTGGTTGGTTATTGGGTCGATCAACGGTACGCCGGCCACGGATTCGCGCCAATGACACTGGCCATGCTTGCCGATTGGGCGCTCGGAGACCCATTCGGGCCCGCGTTGCATCGGCTGGAAATCGCCATTCTGCCGGATAATGCGCGTTCTTTGGCTGTGGTGCGTAAGGTCGGAGCCCATCATGAGGGACTGCGCGAGCGGTATATGTATGTCAATGGCCAGTGGCGCGACCACGTAACGTTTGCGCTGTTGGCTGAAGATATGGGGCAAGGGTTCGCCGCCAGACTCGCCGCCGCCGGTTCCAGATAAGCGTCGACCGGAAAAATTCCGCTCCGACACGCCCGGGCGGAAAGCCCCAGTTCGTCGGCACGTCTCCTATCCTTGACTCTATGGGTTATGAGTCACTGAGCACTGTCGTCGTGCTGGTGATTGTGGCGATTATTATCGTTGTATGGCTGCCCGTACGTACGGCCAACGGCATGAAACGTGTGGACGAGCACCGGCAGGATCGTTATTCGCCTTCTCTGCATATCGTTGATGCAGAGAACGGCAGACGATTCGGAGACATCAAGCCGCATAAGGCGAAAGGGGCAGCAATGCCAGCATCAACACCGTCAGCGAGGCTGACACCTGAGCACATCGCCCATGTGCGGGAACTGCGCCGCGCGGCCATCCGCCGCCGGCAGATTCTCGCCGTATGCCTGCTTGCCATAACCGTGTTGGTGTTTGCCGTATCGTTCTCCCTGCATTTCAGCCTGCTGCTTGCTCTTATTCCGTTCGTGCTGTTGCTGCTGGTGCTGGTGCTGGGAGCCAATGCCTCACGCCAGGCCCGGCAATGGGAGCGCAAGGTGGTTCGCTACGAGCGGACTCATAGCGGTACGGGCTGGTCCAAGAAACCGTCTGCCGAGTCCAAGGACAGCAAGCGTGTGAACAAGGCCGAACCGGTTGCGGCCGTAACTGCGCCTGCCGAGAAGCCTGCCGAGCAGATTGAGGATGCTGCCACCGAGGTCATGGAACAGCGGCAGATTCGCCGCGCGTTACGCGATGCCGAGATTGAGCAGGCCAAGGCCAAGGCGTTGCGTCAGTCCGCCGCCGCATATCAGGCCGCGGAAGAGCACGCCAAACAGTCTGAGAAGTCTGATACTGGACAGTCCGCCGCCGATAAGCCTGCCGCCGAACCGTCTGCTATGGTCGATGAATCCGCTGACCGTAAGTCCGTTGCTGAAACCAGCGAATCTTCCGCCACACCTGATGCCTCCGCTCGCACAGACAAGTCGACTGAGTCGGATAAGTCCGTCGCCCCTCGAGTTGAACCATCGCTTACGGTGCGTGACGAGCGCGATGAGCGCGACGATGCCGCTGCCGATGCCACGTCGGAACTGTCCAGCGTACGCCCTGCCCGAGCACTGGACGTCTTCGATATGTCCACCTCGCAGGATCTCATCTCCTTCACTTTGGGTGGGGAACATAACGCCGACAATGCTCCGGAAAGCTTGGAGATCAAGTCGACCCGTCAGGTGTCCAAGGCGGAACCTGTCGAACCCGCAGTGGCGGAAAAGTTGATTGACGAGGCCCGAGCCGTCAAGGCCGCGGACGATGCCAAGGCCGTCGATGCAGGCAAGGCTGTCAGCGCCGGAAACGCTGTAGACACTGAGCCGGAGCAGCGCGATGATGCCGATACGGACGCCGATGACGAGGCTGCAAACGCCGCCCAGCGAGCCGCATTCCACGAATCCGAGGAGCGTGCCGACGTCGAAGCGCCAGCGGCGACCACCGATTCGTTGGGCGCAGGCCTGGACTCCATTCTTGCCCGCCGCGGCAACTGAGCGTTGCGATTCGCCGATTTTCTCTCACAGCGTTAGCACTCGAGTTGGCAGAGTGCTAATAATCGCGCTACGATGTGTCCTAGCGCAAAGGGACAACGCAAGTGATCGTCAGCCTCTTGAGACGTTCTGGCGCGGCATTATCGAACTACAAGTAGATACGAGGTGACCCACAGTGTCGATTAAGCTCACACCGTTGGAAGACAAGATCATCGTCAAGCAGGCCGAGGCCCAGACCCAGACCGCTTCCGGTCTGTACATTCCGGACAATGCCAAGGAGAAGCCTCAGCAGGGTGAAGTCCTGGCCGTTGGCCCGGGCCGTCGTGACGACAAGGGCGAGCGCATCCCGATGGACGTCAAGGTCGGCGACAAGGTGCTGTACTCCAAGTACGGCGGCACCGAAGTCCGCTACGAGGGTGAGGACTACCTCATCGTCGGCGCCCGCGACATTCTCGCCATCCTCGGCTGATTAGTCGCCTAGCGAACTTCAACAACCCCGACTGTTCCCACGGACAGTCGGGGTTTTCTCTTGCCGGGCGGAAAGGGGCTCCCCCTCAGAGAGGGGAGCCGAAAACCGCTCCCACCAAACGCCCAGCCATGCCTGCTATGCATAAAGGTGCATGCGTGCAATGTAGTTGAGTTCGGCGTTGCACCGCATCTACACTGGGTAACGGATTGGGGTCCCTATGGAAGAGGCTCAGTCGGCGACTTGGCCGAGCGGCTTAAGACATTTTGCGCAAGACGGCAGTAGATCGACGGTATGTTGTTTTTTCCGTGTCGCAGGTTCGTAGCGTCGTCGCGCTGTGCCAATGGTTGTCTCTCTACCGACGCTGAGTGCCGTGGCATGAGGCCAGCGTCGGCAGTGGGCCACGAAATGGCGATGTGCCGATGCTGAGCCGCGTTGGTGTCGTTATAGGGCCAGTTTTTGGACCATTGCCGACGGCAAATCGGCGTTTTGTGTCGGCGACGGTCTAAAAACTGGCGGTCTGCCGACGATAAGTGCCGTCATCGTCGGCAGACCGCCAGGTATTGTCCCCGTGCCGACGTAAAAAGCCCTGCCATCGTCGTCACCGAGCCATCTTGTGACTCACTGACGGCGGCAGCAGGGCGGAAGAGGCCGAAATCATGCGCGCGGTGCGGTCTCACACCTCGAATCCGGCCTCCACCAGCGCGTGATCGATGTCGCGAATCAAATCGTCCGTATCCTCCAGACCCACGGCCAGACGGAAGAAGCCGCGGTGGAACTCAGGCGGGTACAGGTACTGGCGCTCGTCATCCTCGCCGAGGAACACGATCAGCGATTCGTCATGGCCGAGCGAGACGGCCGACGTAATCACATTGAGCTTGGAAACGAACCGGTTGTGCCCGTCATGATCGGTGTCGAGGCCGAACGACAGCACGCCGCCGAACCCGGAGTCCGGGCGGGCCAGCTGGCTGACCGCCACCTCGTGGTGCGGGTGCGATTCCAGACCGGGGTACGCCACGAAACGCACCCGCATCCAGCGATTCGAGATGCTTGGCAATCGCCAAGGCCGAGGCGTTGTGCTGGCGGATGCGCAGCGGCAGCGTCACCGAGCCGCGATTGATCAGCCAGGCGTTGAACGGCGAGATGATGCCGCCGAAATTCACCTGCGCGGTGAAGCGGATCTGGTCCGTGCGCGCCTTGGTGGTGGCGATCGAGCCGCCCAGCGCGTCGCCATGGCCGTTGATGTATTTGGTGAGCGATTCGATGACGATATCCGCGCCGAGATCGAGCGGGCGCACGTTGTACGGCGTGTTGAAGGTGTTGTCCACCGAAACCAGAATGTCCGGGTTCGCTTCGTGGGCCAGTTTGGCGATGGTGGCGATGTCCGAGACCTTGAGCGTCGGGCTCGCCGGCGTCTCGATATGCACCAGCTTGGTGTTGGGGCGAAGCGCCGCGCGTACGTTCTCGGGATCGGAGGTATCCACGATGGAGGTTTCGATGCCGTACTTCTCCGGCAGAATCTGGTTCAACAGGCGGTAGGCGGCGATATAGGTGGTGTCGGAGAAGATCGCGTGGTCGCTTCGGTTGAGGAACGTGGTGAACGTGGCGGCCAGCGCGGCCACGCCGGAAGCGAGCACCACCGCATCCTCGGCACCTTCAAGACGGGCCAGCTTTTCTTCCAGATAGCGCTGGTTCGGATGGCCGTTGCGCGTGTAAAGGTTCACGTCCGAACTGGACCAGTTGATGTCCGAGGGGTCGTAGGGTAGCGCGTAGGCGTTCGCCAGCGTGATGGGGCGACGGATCGCGCCGGTTTCGGCGTCGACCCCGTTACCGAGGTGAATGGCCAGCGTGCCGAATCCGAGCGGCTGGTCGTCGAATGATTGTCCGTGATGTACAAGATTAGAAGCCATGCGCCCAGCATGCCAGCATGCGCCGTGCCGCGCAAACAGGCGACACCGCTCGAAAACTGCGCCATTGCAAGGTTCTAGAGCACCATATAAGAAAAAATGATTGGGTGAAGTGCGGGGTGCAGCCTTGGTCGGGGCTGTTTGCAGGGCCGAAGCGGACCCTGAAAACACGCTGTAAGACACGCCGATAAAACCGCAGAATTCCGAGGTAAAACAAGGTTCGCGTAGGGGCCGATTTGCATACCTGGAAAATCTGTGGTTACATAGCCAAGTTGCCTGTTGAGGTCAAACACCGCGGCGGGAAACAGACTGGCGGATTTCCCAAGCGGTCAAAGGGAGCTGACTGTAAATCAGCCGCTTCGTGCTTCAGTGGTTCGAATCCACTATCCGCCACGCCCCGATAGCTCAGTGGTAGAGCACTTCCTTGGTAAGGAAGAGGTCGTGAGTCCAATTCTCACTCGGGGCTCTCTGGCGGGGTAGCTCAGCTGGCTAGAGCGTACGACTCATAATCGTAAGGTCAAGAGTTCGAGCCTCTTCCTCGCTACAAATCGCGCCCGCTAACCGGTGGGCGCGCACTATACCTAAGAACACAGAGGTGAATGACAATGGCTAAGAGCGCCGACATCCGTCCGGGCATCACGCTGGCCTGCACCGAGTGCAAGGAGCGTAACTACATTACGACTAAGAACCGTCGTAACACGCCCGACCGTCTTGAGCTCAAGAAGTTCTGCCCGCGTTGCGGCAAGCAGACCGTGCACCGCGAGACTCGTTGATCGCAAGTATCACAGCTTTACAAAACCCGGCCCATTCGGCCGGGTTTTTGCGTATTCGCTCCAGAGGCGAGTGGCAGGGTGCGGAATCAGTATCCGCATCGCGTGAGAAACGGCAGAAATCCCGCGTCTGCACGAACCCCTCGCGGGCGTTCTGCCGTTTCAGTCGATGATTGCCCCGATATCGCACCTGCGCCACTAAGATAGGAAGCCATGACAAGCTTTGCAGACATCACCACCATGGGCGTGGGCGGCCCCATCGCCCATTTCATCGAGCCGACCACGCGCGTGGGGCTCATCGAAGCCGTGGAGGATGCCGATTCCAAAGGCCTGCCCTTGGTCGTCGTCGGTGGCGGCTCCAACCTGCTTGTTTCCGATAAGCCTTTTGACGGCGTGGTGGTTCGAGACGCCCGACGCCTCATCACTGTGCCGGACGAGGCTGCACCGGTAGAGGGCGAGGATCGCACCGTGCATGTCAATGCCGAGGCCGGTGCCAATTGGGATGATTTCGTGGCCTTCACCGTAGAGCTCGGGCTCGAGGGCGTCGAGGGACTGTCCGGCATTCCCGGCACAGTCGGCGCTTCCGTGGTGCAGAACATTGGTGCCTACGGGCAGGAAGTCGCCACTTCGGTCGAATCGGTGGAAGTCTGGGATCGAGACACCAAAACAACGCGCGACCTCACACCCGCCGATCTTCGATTCGGCTATCGATACTCCGCACTGAAGGCCAGCATGTACGCCGGCCCCGGCCAGCCGGCCGACCGATTCTTCCCGACGCCACGTTACGTGGTGCTCTCCGTCACCTTTGCCCTGACCCACTCGGCCGAAGGCACGGTAGGTTACGGACAGCTTGCCAAAGCGCTTGGCGTCGAAGTGGGCGACCGTATGGCCACCGCCGACATCCGCAAAGCCGTGCTCGCAGTACGTGCCGCCAAGGGCATGCTCGAGGACCCCACTCGCTACGCCTTGCCCGACATGGCCACCGCCAAGCGCGAGGCCAATATCCTGACCGATCTGGAGCGTCTGGCCTCCCTCAATGAGGCCGCCGGCATTCCCGTTGGCGATGACGGTCTGCCTGCTCCCGACTACAATCGCCACAGCTGCGGCTCGTTCTTTATGAATCCGATTCTGACCGCCGACCAAGCGGCGGCCCTGCCCGAAGATGCGCCGAAGTTCGACGCGACTCTGCCTGACGGCACTCCCGGCACCAAGACGTCCGCCGCCTGGCTCATCGACCATGCCGACTGCCATAAGGGATATAAGGTCGATGCGGACGCGCCGGCCAGTCTATCCACGCGGCACACGCTGGCCTTGACCAATCGTGGGGGAGCAAGCGCGGCCGATATCGCAGCTTTGGCGCGCGCGGTTCAGCAGGCAGTCAAGAGCGCGTTCGGAGTGGACTTGGTGCCCGAACCGGTCTGCGTCGGTGTGCTGTAATCGCGCTATTGATTGATGGAGTGGGGTGTTAATCCCATATATTGCGGACTCTAAGTCTTATTAATAGACAGGACACGCGGGCTCTTCTATACTCGATTGTCGGTATTGTGCGCATTTGGTGCGCAAACAACAGAGAAAAAGAAGAGCACTATGCAACTGTTCCGTACGAAATCCGTCGAACAGACCATTGCCGAAACGGGTGAAGAGGGCCGTAAGCTCAAGCGCAACCTGACTTGGTGGGATCTGTCAATCATGGGCGTGGCCGTAGCCGTGGGCGCCGGCATCTTCTCGGTGGGCGCGCAGGCCGCCGCCTTCCACGCCGGCCCGGCCGTGATCATCAGCTTCCTGATCGCCGGCATCGTGTGCGGCGCAGCCGTGATGTGCTACGCCGAATTCGCTTCGATGATTCCGGTGGCCGGCTCCGCCTACACCTTCACCTACACCACGGTCGGCGAGATCATGGCCTGGATCATCGGCTGGGATCTGATCCTGGAAATGCTGATGGCCGGCTCCGTGATTTCCAAGTATTGGGGCGTATACCTCAACGATTTCATGCGCCTGATGGGCTGGAGCGCCAACACCAACCTGACGTTCGGCTCCTTCCATATCGATATCGCCCCGATTATCATCGTGGCGTTCTTTACCACGCTGCTCGTATTCGGCACCAAGATCGGCGCCCGCGTGGACGGTGCTATGACCGTGCTCAAGATCGCCATCGTGTTCTTTGTGGTGATCGTCGGCTTCTTCTACGTCAAGGCCTCCAACTTCACCCCGTTCATTCCGCCGAGCCAGCCGGCCTCCACCGTGGAAGGCTCCTCCGCCGTCACCGGCGTGATGACCCAGCCGCTGTGGCAGTTCGCCACCGGCATGACCCCGTCCGTGTACGGCGTACCCGGCATCCTCTCGGGCGCGGCACTCGTGTTCTTCGCGTTCATCGGCTTCGACGTGGTGGCCACCGCCTCTGAGGAGACCAAGAACCCGCACAAGAACGTGCCGCTCGGCATCGGCGTGGGCATGCTGCTCATCATCGTCATGTACATGCTCGTGGCCGTGGTGACCACCGGCATGGTCTCCTATGCCGATCTCGCCAAGCAAGACAGCCCCTCGCTGGCCACCGCCTTCGAACTGGTGGGCGCCGACTGGGCCGCCAAGATCATCAGCTTCGGCATCGTGCTGGGCCTGGCCACCGTGGTTATGGTGCTGTTGCTCGGCCTGACCCGTATCGTCTTCGCCATGAGCCGCGATGGTCTGCTGCCGCGCGGCCTGTCCAAGACCGGCAAGCATGGCACCCCGGCCGCTCTGCAGATCGTCGTCGGCGTGGTGGTGGCGCTCGTGGCCGCCTTCTTCGACATCGGCGTGCTCTCCGACATGGTCAACATCGGCACCCTGTCCGCCTTCACGCTGGTGGCCATCTCCATCCCGATTATGCGCAAGAAGCGCCCCGACCTGCCACGCGCCTTCAAGATGCCCGGCAACCCGTGGATTCCGATCCTCATCGCCGTGGCCAACTTCTGGTTGATGCTCAACCTGTCCGTGCTCACCTGGATTCGTTTCGTGGTGTGGCTCGTGGTCGGCTTCGCCATCTACTTCGGCTACGGCTACTGGCATGCGCGCCTCGGCAAGGGCGACCTGACCGAAACGCTGTCCGCCGAAACCGATAAGGCCGTTAACGGCTGAGAGCGAGGAGCGTCCCAACAGGCGCGTACCCTTGTATCAGTATTTGTTAAGGAGGATGCCATGCCATATGTAATCGCTCAGCCTTGCGTGGATGTCAAGGACAAGGCTTGCGTGGACGAGTGCCCCGTCGACTGCATTTACGAGGGTTCCCGCTCGCTGTACATCAACCCCAACGAGTGCGTCGACTGCGGTGCATGCGAACCGGTGTGCCCCACCGAGGCCATCTTCTATGAGGATGATCTGCCGGACGAGTGGGCTTGGTACAAGGATGCCGCTGTCAACTTCTTCGCTGAAGTCGGCGATTTGGGCGGCGCTTCCGCCAATGGCCCAATCGGCAAAGACCCGGAACAGGTCGCCGCGCTGCCGCCGCAGAACCAGTAAGCTGATTTGCGGATAAGCGCTGCACACAGCGCATAGTTCGGATTGAACCCTCGGTCTATCACGGCCGAGGGTTCGTCGTATCTTAGGAACATACCGTCCAAGAAAGGGGTTCTCATGGGCTTCCACGCATATTCGTCGCCATACGACTGGTCTCGTATCGCCGGCTTCAAAGCCACCGCCAAAACCGTGCCGGGTGGCATGATCGACCTGTCCGTAGGCTCGCCCGTGGACCCGGTGCCGAGCAGTGTCCAGCAGGCGCTGGTTGCCGGCGCAGACGCCCCCAACGCCCATGGATACCCGGTCACCGCCGGCACCGCCGACCTTAAGGCCGCTATCGATACATGGTTCCGCGAACTGCGCGGGGTGGATCTGAAATCCATCAACGCTGCCGCCGTGCCCACCGTGGGTTCCAAGGAGGCCGTGGCGCTGATGGCCAGCCTGCTGCACCTTGGCGAAGGCGATGTGGTCGTCCAACCGGCTGTCTCCTACCCGACTTACGAAATCGGTACCCAACTTGCCGGCGCCACAGTGGTCAAAGTCGATGATGTGACCGACGTCGATTCCTGGGTGAATATTCCGAACGTCAAGGCCATCTGGATCAACTCGCCGTGTAATCCCTCCGGCGAGGTCATCTCCGCTGACTGGCTGACCGACATCGTGGCTGCTGCCCGTCGCATCGGTGCCGTGGTGCTCTCCGACGAATGCTATGCGTTAATGGACTGGCGTTCGGTGCGCCGCAATACAGCCGCGTCCTCTGCGCCTGCCGCGTCTGCATCTGCTGCGTCTGTGCCTGCCGCACCGGTGGCCGAATCCAACGAGCCCGCCTCCGGTACCGCATTCAGTCTCTCCGCCACGCCATGTGCCCTGAATCCACATGTGTGTGAAGGTTCGGCAGCTGGCATCCTGGTGCTCTACTCGCTGTCCAAGCAGTCCAACATGGCCGGCTACCGTACGGCTCTAATTGCCGGCGATTACCGGCTGATCAAGGAAATGGCCGAATACCGCAAGCAGATCGGCCAGATTATCCCTGGTCCAGTGCAGGCCGCCATGGCCGCAGGTCTGAAGGACGCAGCCGCTGTGCACGAGCAATGGGGGCGTTACCGTCGCCGCCTATCCGCGCTGGTTGACGCACTGAAGGCATATGGCTATTCGGCACAAATACCCTCCGGCGCGCTGTACGTATGGGTCAAGGCCAAGTCCGGCGACTGCTGGGCCGATATGGCCGAGCTCGCCAAGATCGGCATCATCCCCAGCCCCGGCGAATTCTACGGCGCTCCCGCCTACCTGCGTTTCTCCGCCACCGCCACCGACGAGGCCATCCGTTCCGCCTGCGAACGTCTCACGGCGTAATGAGATCGTAAGTGGCGTTGAGCCGTTCACGCCCCAAACTGGGCGGCCTTGTTGCCAAATTTGCGGCGCACAGCGTCCAGTGCGGCCTCGGCATCATGCAAACGTGCCTGTGAGGTCTGGCCGCGGGCATTGTCGGCCTCTTCGAGCATGTCATCCAGTGAAGGCTGCACGGCCGTGGCCGCCGCCTTACTGAGCGAAGACGTGCTCATACCGGCCAAGCGAATAGTTCTGGGCAGGGGAGTGGCAGACTCCGCCGAGGCCGGTAGCCCCAGCATGACTTTCAGCTGCCGCACGCATTCCGGGTACAGCACGCCGGCCGTATCGGTCGGCCGCTCCATCGTAAAAGACCGGGTCTGATAGCTCAGGTCGGCGAACCGCAACTTCACCGTCAGCGTGCGCGCCACCAGCCCCTTGCGCCGCAGCGTGCTGGCTACTTCGTCGCAGGCCGAACGCAATAGCCCACACACCACGCGCATATCGCGTGTATCCTCGGCCAAGGTTTCCTCGGACCCAATGGATTTCTCCTCGCGCACCGTGGTAATTTCGCGGGAATCCAACCCGTGCGAGGCCGCCCATAATCCACGTGCCGCAGCCGGGGAGCCAGTGGCACGAGTCAATGCAGCCTCATCCAGCTGAGCCAATTCAGCCGCCGAATGCACGCCCCAAGCATTAAGCCGCTTCTCCAAAGACGGCCCGATTCCCGGAATACCACGCAATGGCATCATCTGCACGAATTCGGCCGAGCGGGCCGCGGGAATCAGCAGCATGCCGTCCGGCTTGGCATTGGTCGAGACCATTTTGGCCACCAGTTTGTTACAGGCGATACCCACTGAACACGTCACGTGGAAGCGCTCGGCCACCTGAGCGCGAATCCACGCGCCGATCGCGCTCGGCCGCCCCCACTCCAGCAGTGCGGCGGACACATCCATATAGCCCTCGTCCACCGAAACCTGCTCGAACCGGTCGGTGACGGTCAAAAACACCTCATGCATGATTCGGTGCGACATCATGCGGTAATACGCCATATCCACTGGCAGAAAAATGCCGTTCGGGCACAACTGATGGGCGCGCGCGGCCGGCATCGCCGAATTGATGCCGTATTTCCGGGCTTCGTAGCTTGCGGCGGACACCACCGCGCGCGGCCCGGTGCCGATGATCACCGGCTTGCCTTTGAGCCCGGGGTTGCGCGCCACCTCCAATGAGGCATAGAAGGCATCCATGTCGATATGCAGCACGGTGCATCCGGTCTCGTCGTGGCCCCAATCGCGTTTGGCGGCCTCAAGTCTCGGTGCGGTGCTCATGCCACCATTGTAGGAATGACGAACGAGGTCATGCTCACTATGTGGCGCGCATGGCGCAGCGCTCACTGTCATAATGCCGAATATCGCCGGAATTCCAAGGGTTTGCGCGCTGTGCGGCTGTTTCGCATGGTGGGTGCGATTCCATGGAATCGTCCACATTGCGTCACTGTCCGTAACGCCTTCCAAGTCAATGCGCGCTGTCCCGGCTCTCCGAGTAGCGTAAACCTCATGAAGAAGGCAGTGGTCGGTATCCTCAACCGTGTTCCCGTGGTTCTTATCGTGATTGGTGAGGCACTGGTGATTTATTTGGCTACGGCCGTCGCCAAACTTGCGTTCACCCAGCTCGACCCGCTGTACTCGGTGTGGTATCGCGTGGGATTCATGGCGGTGCTGTTGCTGCTGTGGCGCAGGCCCTGGAGCAAGGCGAAGCGAGCGCAACTGTTTCACCGCGACGCCCGCAGCTGGGGGCTGGTCGTACTGCTCGGCTGCTCGCTGGTACTGATGAATACCCTGTTTTATGTGGCCATCAGCAATATGGATATGGGCATTGCCGTGTCTATCGAATTTTTGGGACCGCTTTCGGTGGCGGTGATTACCGGCAAAAGCTGGCGTGAGCGGGTCGGTATCGGCATCGCGGCGGTCGGTGTGGTGCTGTTGGCCGGCATATCATTGGCCAATCCGTCCGGCAATGGCACGTTTTTGTATGGTCTGATTGCGATTTTGATCGGCGGGTCGATGTGGGGCATGTATATCATCACCGGTCGGCGCGTGGCGGCTGGCGGCAATTCGCTGGATAATCTGTGCATCGCCGTGACCATCGGCTGGCTGGTCCAGTCCCTGTTCCTTGGCGTGCCGGCTGTGTCTCATGTGGTTCACCCCAAGGCCGATGCCACGTGGGCGCTTGAGCCCGGCGGCTCGCTGAAGCTGCTGGCTCTGCTGTTTGTGATTTCCCTGATGGCCTCGTTCATTCCCTATGTGGTGGAGCAGATCACGCTGCGACGCACCACATCCGGCGCATTTTCGGTAATGCAATCCATCAATCCCGCCATGGCGGTGGCCGTGGGACTGGCGTTTGGCGAGATTCCCAGCGTTGGTGAAATCATCGGTGTGGCGTTGGTGATTTGCGCGGTTATCGTTACGTTCTCCGGCGATGCCGCGCCCGCGGACGTTCAATAATGTGTCGTTCGGCACGCCGTATCCGCAGGACGTGGTACAGTGATTTGCTGTTGCGCATCATTGCGTAACGTGGAGTCATGCCTGAGTGGCCGATAGGGGCACCCTGCTAAGGTGTTAGTCGTGTAAACGGCTCGAGGGTTCGAATCCCTCTGACTCCGCCGATTAGGGTTCCGGGTGAAAGCTCGGAACCTTTTTTGTTTTCCGGAAACTCCGGGTTAAGTAACTCCTGAAATAACCGAGGACGGGCGGTCTCCGCTTGTGGTAAGCGGAGTCGGAGGTACGCCATTGTCCGTCCGCCTCCAAACCGCCATTTTATCGGGTGAACGAGTGCGGCACGTCGGGGAAAGTCCGAGCGACGAAAGAAAGATGTCCACCAAGTGAGGCTTTTGCGTGGTGTTCGTGAATGGTGATTGGAGATTAACCGGTTTATATCGTTTGTCCAATCGCTTGCTCATCGCCTCCCTCCTCCCTACCTCCCCGCAGTACTTGACCGAGATGGGCGGTACCCTAGAGAGAGAAGAAGAGTTCCGAAGGGCGGGCAAAGATGAGCCATATCGCTGGGCAGGGGCAACATCGCTCCAACTCGACACGAACCAACCGTGCGGCGCTGATTATCGTGTTCGTGATCGCGCTCGCCGTTGCGCTGGGCATCGGCGCATGGTTCGCAACCCATCGCACGGACGGCAATGGCCCCGCACACGCCGGAGTGTCGGACGTCGCGTTGAATAAAGCGAAGAACACGCCCAAACCGGTGACCGAACATCACGGCAATTCACCGGATTGCCCGGATACGGACTGCATCGCCATGCTGGTCAACGGCGATTTGTTGTTCCATGAGGGATTGTGGAGCCATTTCCAAGGCCCGAACCCCAACGCTACGGATGGCACCGCCTTCAACTTCGACCCGTTGTTCGCGCCGATGAAGCAGTACATTCAGGCTTCGGACATCGCCGTGTGCGAATTCGAAACCCCGATCGCCCAGCGCGGCGGCCCATATGCCGCGTACCCGATCTTCAACATTCCGCCGGAAGTGGCGGATGCCGCCCGCAACGTGGGATACAACGCCTGCACACACGCCACCAACCATTCCTGGGATCAGGGGGCGGATGGCATCGCCCGTCTGTGGGACACGCTTGAGGCCAATGGCATCGCCCAAACCGGCTCGTACAAAACCGAAGCCGACTCCACCAAACCGTTGGTCATCGATTCCCCGACCGGCGGCGGCAAGCTGGGTCTGGTCACCGGCACGGTCTCCCTCAACGGCATGACCGCCGACGAGGACTGGCAGGTGGATCGTCTGCGCGAAGACGGCGACCCAAATCACGACAGCGACATCCAGCGCGCGGTAGACAAGGCCAACAAGGCCCGCGAGCAAGGTGCCGATGTGGTGGCCATCGCCATGCACTCGGTGCAGGAATACCTTGATTACGCCGATTCCTGGCAGATTTCGGAAGCCCATGAGCTTGCCGACACTGGTGCCTTCGACGTTATTTACGGTGCCGGGTGCCATTGTGCGCAGCCCATCGAGAACTATAACGGCACGTGGATTATCTACGGTCTGGGCAACGCCGTCACCGAGTCGGCGAACACGCCGGAAACCTTGGTCAACAATCAGGGCGTGACCGCACGCATCCAGTTCGTCGGCAAGAAGGGCGTCAAGGGGTCGTGGCGCGTCAACCGCATCGACTGGGTGCCCACCGCCAACGTGCATCAAGGCAACTACCAATGGTGCCCGATATCCAGCGACCATCCCATAGGCACATGTTGGGACGAAGCCTACGACGCTCAGATACGCCAACGCATCTGGGATGTCATCTATTCGATGGGCGCGGACCAGAACGTCGTCAAGGAATGGAACATCACGCAGGAGCAGGCGGCAAAGCAATAGTTGCTCGGCTTGGCCTCAAGGAGGGGAAACCGCAAGGTGACGCTTTTCCCGCCGGCCTCCTAATGTGGAGCCCATGACCGAGATTTACGAAACCCAGAGCGGACGCACCGATCTGCCCCTCGTCGTGATGCCGTCCGTGCTCGACGCGATGATCGAGCCCATCAAGGCCCAGTTCCCCGCGCTCCACGACGTTGCCCGCGTGCGTATGTTCGAGGAATTCACGTCCGACGAGGTGACCATAGCCGAGCGTCTGAAGGATGCCGACGCCCTGCTGGTGGGCGGCTACCACGTTTCGGATGATCTGCTGCACGCCATCAGCGAGCAGGGGCACGTCAAGTGCATCGTGTTCTGCGGTACCGGCGTCGCCAGCTACATCAATCTCGATAAGGCGCGCGAGCTGAAGATCCGCGTCTGCAACGCCGAACATTATGGCGATCACGCCGTGGCCGAGCACACCTTCGCCCTCCTGTTCGAGCTCATCCGCCGCGTTGGCCAACTCGATAAGAATGTCAAGGCCGGCAACTGGGCGTGGGCGGGCGGCGATGGACTGCAACTCGCCGGCCGTCGCATGGGCATCATCGGACTGGGCGGCATCGGCGCCACCGTGGCCGGCATCGCCCGCGCCTTCGGCATGGAGGTCGCCGCATGGAATTCGCATGTGCCGCCCGAGCATTTCGAACGCTCCGGTGCCACTCCGGTCGACGATCTCAACAAGCTCATCGAAACCAGCGACGTCATCTCCGTCCATCTGCCGCTGAACAACGCCACGCGCGGCATTGTCACCGCCGAGAACCTTGCGCATGTGAAGCCCGGCACCCTGTTCATCAACACCGCCCGCTCCGAAGTCATCGAATCCGGTGCGCTGCTTGCCCGACTGCAAAAGGGCGATGTTCCCGCCGCACTCGACGTGTTCGACCACGAGCCGCTGACCGCCGACGACGCCATCTGCCATGTGTCCGGCATCGTCCTGACCCCGCACGTCGGCTGGCGTGCCGACGGCGCGTTCAAGGAGCTCACCCGCCAGATGATCGCCTGCCTGACCGCCTACTTCGCCGGCGAGGACTATAACGTCGTCGTCTCCGAACGCTGATAGCCCTGCCTAGCCTCGCGCTCAATCGAACACCCAGCCAGTCGACCACCGGAACACGCTCATGCAGACGATTCTCAACACGCCCGACGATCCCGCCCACGATTCGCTCGTCGAAAAAAAGTCCGAATTCATCGGCGACGCCGCCCATGTCGATACGCTCGACGAGGCGCTCGCGTTCGTGGCCGCGATCCGTGAGCAGCATCCGAAAGCCCGACACGTGGCGTATGCCGCCGTGTGCGGAGGCGCGGATGGGCGACTATCCGAACGCATGAGCGATGACGGCGAGCCGTCCGGTACCGCCGGCAAGCCGATTCTTGACGTACTCAAGCAGTCCGGCACCACCGATTGCGTGGTTGCCGTCACCAGATATTTCGGTGGTATTCTGCTGGGCTCCGGTGGGCTGGTCCGCGCGTACTCATCCGCCGCGTCATTGGCGATGAAAGCCGCCCGCGCCGCCCGCATCATGACCGCCAAGCGATACCGGGTTCGCCTCGAATACCCGCAGTTGGCCCGATTCCAGCAGATTCTGGCGCAGCTCGGTGGCAGTCAGGAGGATGAATCGTATGCGGTGAACGTCGAGTTGACCGCGGTGGTGCCGCAGGATGATTGCGCGCGATTCGAGGAGCGTGTGCGGGAAGCGTTCAATGCCGCGGTGGTGCCGGACCCGATTGACATGGTCAACATTCCGGTTCCGCTCGCGTGACGCCTGTATGACTAAGCTGGGCATCATGACCGACGAGAACACCACCAGCCAGCAGACCCAGCCCACCGAGGCCGCAACCGGGGCCGCGGCCGAGACTGCAACCGACACGGACGCCCAGCAGCAGGACCAAGGCGCGCAGTCCGCAGCCGAGTCCGCCGCTCCGGTGGATTTCGAACCGCTGACCGCTACATACGAGCGTCTGCGCCATTCCACCGACCCGGCCGAACTGTCCGAATTCGCCCGTCGGCCGTTGCCTGACCGTGCCGATCAAGCGGCGTTCTCCCGCGCCACCGCACTTTTGGAGGCTGTGGCCGGCAACCCGCACACCCCGGTGGCCGATCGCGTGTTCCTCGCCGACACCATGCCGTTCCCGAACGTATTGGTCAAACTCTCCGAAGACCCCGAACCGTCCGTGCGTCGAGCCGTGGCCGCCAACGGGGATGACAAGAATTGGCTGGTCGGCCGTCTGACCAAGGACCCGGTGCCTGCGGTCCGGGATACGGCGTTGAAAAACAAACGCACCAGCTGGAAGATGCGGCTTGAGGGTGCGCAGGACCCCACTGCGGATGCGGAGACATTGGATTTCTTGGGCGTACTTGGCACCGAATCCGAGGAAGGCGCGCCGGCGGTGCTTTCCTCGATGGTCCGCCGTGCCGTGGCGCTGAACCCCAATGCGTCCGAAGCGATGCTTGCCAAATTGGCCAACGACCCCTCGGCCGAGGTGCGGCACGCTGTGGAAAGCCGCCGCTAGGCACACTTTTGCTGTGTTTTGCCGTGCAGATTTGGCCGGCAATCACCCCCTATCCACCATTGTGAGCGCTCACATCTCACTATGTGAGGGTAAAAAGTACATAATTTGGCGGAATCATGACATTTTTCTTACGGTGTGGCGCAATCAAACGGCGTTAGACTAGGGCTATGAGTGAGATTACCGAGAGTGAAGAGCGTCTGGCCCGTCCGTTGATTCGACTGGCCAAGTTGGTCGGTGTCGGCACGAGTTATTTGGGCATGAGCCATGACTACCACGAGATAGACGATGACGTCCTGATCGAGGTGCTGGCAGCGCTGGGCATCGACGCCTCCAGCGAGAGCGCCCAACTCATCGCCATCCGACGCATTCTGAACGAGCGTTACGCCCGATTGGTGGCACCCACCGTGCTGCATATCGCCGGTAGTGAGGACCGGGTGCTGGTGAACACCGGTATTCTGGACGTGCCTTCGGCGAGCATCACGCTGGAGAATGGCGAGCCATATCAAGGCACCATTGAAGTTGGTCCTGGAGATGGATCCCAGGCCTACGACTTGGATGGTACGTTCATTTCGAATGCGGCTGTGGTCATTCCCGCCGATCTGCCGATTGGTTACCATACGCTGCATGTCAAGGTCGCCGACCGTGTGCAAGACGCCACTTTGATCAGTGCACCTGATCGCGTCGATCTGCTTGACCCGATGAAGGGCGGCAGTCTGTGGGGCTGGATGGCCCAGCTGTACTCGATTCGCTCATCCGACTCCTGGGGCGTGGGCGATTACGAGGATCTGAAGACCATGCTGGTGGATGCCAAGCAGAAGACCGGTGCCGACTTCGTGCTCATCAATCCGGTGCATGCCGCCGAGCCGGTGTCCCCGCTCACCCCGTCGCCGTATCTGCCGGTAAGCCGTCGCCTGATCAACTTCACGTACATCCGCCCCGAGGTGATCGCCGAATATGCCACGCTCAGCGAGGGCGACAAGAATGCTGTCGACGGACTGCATGCCGACACCGAACCGCTGAACGGTGATTCCCAGCTCATCGACCGTGACGCCATGTGGCGCAGCAAGATGCACGCCCTGTGGATTATCTTCAAGGCCGGCCGTACCGCCGAACGCCAAAGCGTATTCGACCAATTCAAGGCGGACTGCGGTTCCGACTTGGAGGCGTATGCCACGTGGTGCCTGTGCTACGACAAGTGGGGGGCGCCCAACGGCGAGGAGAGCAACTGGGAACGCAAGTTCAATCGCAACTCCCCGGAAATCGCCAATCTGCGCAAGCAGTACCCGGACACTTTGGACTTCTACCGCTGGCTGGAATGGATTGCCGCCGAGCAGCTGTCCTCCGCCCAACAGGCAGCCAAGGACGCCGGCATGCATATCGGCATCATGTCCGATATGGCCGTCGGCGTGCACCCCTCCGGCGCTGACGTGTGGTGGAATCCCGAGCGCTTCGCCAAGGGAGCCACGGTCGGCGCACCGCCGGACATGTTCAACCAGCAAGGCCAGAACTGGAGCCAGCCGCCGCTGAGCCCGATCAATCTGGAGGCCACCGGCTACGAGGCCTACCGCAATATGGTGCATGGCATGTTCGCCCGTGCCGGTGCGGTGCGCATCGACCACATCCTTGGCCTGTTCCGCCTGTGGTGGATTCCCGAGAACCGTTCGGCTATGGATGGCGCTTACGTGTACTACGACTCAGACATCATGCTGGGCGTTCTGGCCATCGAGGCCTCTCGCGCCGGCGGCGTGGTCGTAGGTGAGGACCTCGGCGTGGTGCCGGACCATGTGGCCGATTCCCTGTCGAGCCACGGTATTCTCGGTTGCGCCGTTGAATGGTTCGAGCAGTGCGATGGCGTGTTCCGTGCCCCCTCCCAGTGGCGTCCGTACGCATTGGCCTCCGTGGATACGCACGATTTGCCGCCGGCCGCCGGTTATCTGGAATACGAGCACGTCAAGATTCGTGAGCGTCTGGGTCTGCTGACCGGCCCGGCCGAGGAATTCGAAGCCTCCGCCAAGGCCGAGCAGGATGCGATGCTGGCCATGCTGGTCGAGCAGGGTTATCTTGATGCCGACTTTGCCGAACATCGTGAGGATCACGAGGCGGATATCGTCGACGCGCTGTACCGCGCACTGAAGGGTTCGCCGTGCAAGCTGCTCGCCGCCTCGATCACCGACGCGGTGGGGGAGAAGCGTGCGCAGAACCAGCCGGGCACCAACAACGAATACCCGAACTGGCGCATCCCACTGGCCGACGCCAAGGGCAACGTGGTACCGCTCGAAACCCTCTTCGACACCCCCGGCGCCCAACGCTTCGCCCAAATCTTCAATTCCTGACCCGCTTTACCTCCCTCGTCAGAGGGAGGTGTCTCGGCGAAGCCGAGACGGAGGGAGAGACCCGCGAGGCGGGAAAAGGGAAGAGGCGACATAAAAAGCGGGAGTGTCCCCAGTTGCCCTATGTCAAGCCCGGCGATATACTAGTGGATTGTTGTGTTTCCCTAAGGGGTCCTTCAAAGCGCTATCCCACTCGCCATCGAGGACTTTCAGGGAGCCCACGGATAATGAGGTTCGACGCCTCTTGGATGCGGCCCTGACCAAGCCACGCCAAGCAGCTGAGACCCGGAACACAATATAGAAAAGGTAATCCAGTGAAAACTTTCACTCCGAAGCCAGCTGATCTGACTCATGACTGGTACGTCATCGACGCCACCGACGTGGTGCTCGGCCGTCTCGCCACCCAGGCTGCAATCCTGCTGCGTGGCAAGAACAAGCCGACCTACGCTCCGCACGCCGATTCCGGCAACCACGTGATCATCATCAATGCCGACAAGATTGCTCTGACTGGCAACAAGATGGGCAAGGAACTCTACTCGCACTCCGGCCGTCCTGGTGGTCTGCGTCGTGACTCCTACGCCGAGCTGCTCGAGAAGAACCCCGAGCGCATCATCAAGAACGCTGTCAAGGGCATGCTGCCGAAGAATCGTCTGGCCAAGGTGCAGCTCGACCGCCTGCGTATCTTCCGTGGCGCCGAGCACCCGCACACCCCGCAGAAGCCCCAGGTCTTCGAGATCGCCCAGGTCTCGCAGCAGGCCAAGTGAAACCTGAGAGGAGATAAGAATCATGGCTGAAAACACCAACGACTCCCAGGTTGTCGAGACCGAAGAGGAGCTCACCAACTACACCACCGAGACCAACGCTGGCGCTGGCACCGGCACCTCCGCGATTGAGCCGGGCTACGGCACCGGTCGCCGCAAGGAGGCTGTCGCCCGTGTCCGTCTGGTTCCGGGTGACGGCAAGTGGACCATCAACGGCCGCACTCTGGAGGAGTACTTCCCCTCCAAGCTGCTGCAGCGTGAGGTCAACTCCCCGATCGTTCTGCTCAAGCTCGAAGGCAAGTTCGACGCTATCGTCCTCGTTGACGGCGGCGGCACCACCGGCCAGGCCGGCGCCATCCGCCTCGGCGTTGCCCGCGCTCTGAACGCCATCGATCGTGATGCCAACCGCGCCGCCCTGAAGAAGGCTGGCTTCCTGACCCGCGACGCTCGCGTCGTGGAGCGCAAGAAGGCTGGTCTGCACAAGGCACGTCGCGCCCCGCAGTTCTCCAAGCGTTAATTTCGCTTGTCCTGTACCGAGCATACAAAGGCTCTCCGCGGAATTCCGCGGAGAGCCTTTGTATTTGTGTCGCGCTGTCTTGAGTGTGACTCACACCTGCTTCATCAGCGTGATGCTCAGCGCCGGCATGGTCCAGACATTGTCGTCGACGGGAGTGTCCGGTGTATCATCCACAGGGGCATCGGGCATATCAGCTGATACCTCATCCCGAGGCGCGGACGAGGTACCGTTTGCGGCGTGATCTGTTACTGGCATCGCGAATTTGATGGTATCCGCTTCATTCTCAGTCGAGGATTCCGTACGCTGCATGGCCACTTCTTCGACCATCTTGAGTACTATCTCGCTGGCGTCCGGTACATGCTGCGTCCAGACGGTGGTGTCACCGTTCAAATCGCATTCCTCGACCTGAGTGCCATGCCCGGCTCGACGGCCGTTGATTTCGGCCGAGCACCATTTAGGCGTCCAGTGAGTGTCTGGCGGCAGGCGGAATGTGCGGTCGTCAGCGGTGCCGTTGACCACAATGCACACGTCCACCTCACTGTTGGACAGCAATCGCATGGTGAAGCTACGTACGCCCAGATCGAACCAGTCACGCTCCATCGGCGTGGTACCGTCGGGCAGGAACCACTGCACGCGGCTTGAGGGCTTGAGTAGGCCGATCTGGGTCAGTCGGGTGAAGAAATCCTCGTGGTGATACAGGTCCAGTGATTTACGCAGCGCCACCAGTCGAGACACGGTTTCCAAGCGACGCATTTCGCGCGTCTTGTTGGTGGAATACATCCAATCCCACTTCAGCCACGTGATGTCGTTGTCTTGGCAGTAGGCGTTGTTGTTGCCGTCCTGCGTGTTGCGGAATTCGTCGCCGGCGAGCATCATCGGCGTACCCAGCGAGAGCAGCAGCATGCCGATCATGTTCATGGCCGCCTGTTCGCGTGCCGCAATGACGTCTGGATCATCGGTGACGCCTTCGACGCCGAAATTGGCGGAATGGTTCACCGACGATCCATCATTATTGTTTTCGTCGTTGGCTTCATTGTGCTTGGAGCGGTATCTGGTGAGGTCCGTCAGCGTGAAACCGTCGTGGCAGGACACGAAATTGATGGAGGCCGGAGCGCCACGCCCTGGTTCGGTGGCGAACAGATCGGCCGAGCCGCAGAGTCGCGTGGACATCTCCTGCAAACTGATACGCCCGAAATCGGAGCCGCCGTCCACATCCTCAAGCCAGAAGGTGTGAGCCGTGTCGCGGAAGCGGTCATTCCATTCGGCGAACGGCACGGAGAATTGGCCGGTGCGCCAGCCGAGGTTGCCCAGATCCCACGGCTCCATAATGAGCTTCAGGTTGCCCAGCAGCAGATCGGAACGCAGGGCGTAGAGGAACGGGTGATGATGGGTGAATTCGCCTTCCAGGCGGGCCAGCGTGACGCCAAGGTCGAAGCGGAAACCGTCTATGCCGATACGCTTGGCCCAGTATCGTAATGAGTCGATGGCAAAGGTGACCACATGCGTGTTGGTGAAGTCCAGCGTATTGCCGCAACCGGTGGTGTCTTCGAGTCGACCGGTATTGGATTTTTGATGGCGATAGTAGGCCAGGTCGTCGAGGCCGTGCCAGCAGACCGTCGGGCCTTCGACGCCGCCTTCGCATGTGTGGTTGTAGACCACGTCCATGATGACTTCGAAGCCGGCCTCGTGCAGTGCGCGCACCATGTCTATGACTTCTTGGCGCACGGCGGCCGCGCCCTTCTCCTGGGCGGCTTTAGTGGCGTAGGAGGGTTCGGGGGCGAAGTAGCTGAGAGTGGAGTAGCCCCAGTAGTTCTTGCGGCCGTGTTCTTGCAGGAAGAGCTCGTCCTGCTTGGCCATAATCGGCAGCAGTTCGATGGATGTGATGCCTAGACCCTGCAGATAGGCGAGCGTGGTGGGGTGTGCGAGTCCGGCGTACGTGCCGCGCAATGATTCGGGCAGCCACGGTGCGTTGGCGGTGAAGCCTTTGACGTGCATCTCATAGATGACGGTTTTGCGCCACGGCACATGCGGGTGCTGCGGGTCGCCCTCATGCTTATGGGTATCGCGATCGTCGATGGCCACGGACACCGGCATATGGCCGAGCGAGTCTACGGTGCTCATGGCACCGTATGCCGAGCCGATTACCTTGCGGTCCACGACATCGCATTCATAGGAGAAGGCGGCGGGGGTGAGCTCCATGGAGCCGTCGATGCCCTTGCCATACGGGTCAAGCAGGAATTTGTATGGATTGAAGCGCACGCCGTGTTTCGGGTCCCATGCGCCGTCCACGCGGTAGCCATAACGCATGCCGTCCCATGCTTTGGGCAGGTGCACGTACCACAGGCCGTAGTTCGGCCCGGTCATGCGGAACAGGGTCTCGCGCAGATACAAATGTTCGATAATGCGCGTGCATACCGGGAACTCATGAATCTGCTGGATAAAGGAGATACTCGGGTCCTCGAACAGGCGGATGGCGTCTTGGAAGAAAGCGCTGGGCTCATCAATGGGCTCCAGTACGCATAGCCAAACCTGATCGGCAGTTTCGGAACGAACAACGACGTCAGCCCCACCGTCGTCAGTGAAGTACAGTCCTGGGCGAGTGGCGTAACGATGCAACGGTGGGTTTTTCATACCTCCATTGTAGACGTGTTGTCACTTTTGGTGGAAGCCCTTGATTTCCTGCCGCGTTCCGCAGCACCACAGATATCGTCGAGATAATTCTCGGCGAACCGCAACGCGGCACCGATGATGTTCTGATCTTCGGCGCAGTAGCTTTTGCGCAGATTGAAATGGTCGGTGCCGAACAGGCTACGTGCGATGACGCGCGCCTTCAGATCCTCGATGTCGCTGTCTTCAAGATGCTGGGCTGCTTCACCGCCGACAATCACGTCGCCCGCGATGATGGATCGCGCGTTGACGATGGCCTGCGCCACGTAATCCAGCCACTCATCCATGCGCTCGCGATGATGCCGTTCGCCCTGCTCAAGCACGCTGAAGAAGCCGGGAATGCTTTCGTAATCCTCGGGCAAGGTCTCCGGCGAGCAGTAGGTGTCCATGCAACCGCGCTGGCCGCAGTAGCATTCGCGGCCGCCCGGCACCAGCATCATGTGTTCGATGGTGCCGTTGCACTGGTTCGGGCCTTGATACAGCTTGCCCCCCGCGATCACCGCGCCGCCCGGGCGTCGCTCCAGATAGACGCACACCGCATCGGTGAGCGTGGAGTCGAACCAGAGTTCGGCCATGGCTGAGGCATCGGAATCGTGGATCATCATGCACGGGTAATGGACCGATTGGCTGATGGTTTCGAGCGTGAGCCCAGTGTTGCCCATAATGGTGCCGAAGGTGATGGTGGTGGCGTCGGGGGAGAGGATGCCTTGGATGGCGAACGAGACACCGAGCACCTTGCCGTGCTTCTTTTCGACGTCGGCGGCGAAGTTGTTGATGATGCCGCCGATACGCTGGTAGTAAACGTTGGTGTTGCGGTAAGGCAGGGCATCGTTGCGTTTTTCGATGACGTTGCCGTACAGGTTAATCGCGCACAGGCGCAGTTCGTTGGACCGCATCACTACCCCGATGGCAGTGCGATGATCGGGATTGAACTCATAATTTTGCGCCTTGCGCCCGCCAGTGGAATCCTGCAGTTCGCCTTTGCGGATGAGTCCGTCATCTTCTAGGGCGCGCAGATTTTGGGTGATGGTGGGCAGGCTGAGGCCGAGTTCGCGTTCCAGTTCCTGCTTGGTGACATGGCTATGGCCATACAGATACTGGGTCATGGCACTGCGGTTGTGCGCTTTCACTGCGGTCGATGGCATTGCCCTCATATTTACCCCTTTGTGCGATGAGATATATGCAAGTATACTTTATGAAAGTGGCTTTCATGTGCCTCGACGCGAAGGTTATGAGGCAACAATCGTATATTTGTAGGCGATTTTGGGTACTTTTTTAAACCAATTTTCTAGAAATGTGGAGAAAATGATTGCTTTTGAAAACTTACTTTAAAAAAGTTCTCGGATCGTGTTGTTTGCAGGCATGTGATTTTCGGTAAAAGTGAACAAAAAGTATCAAATCGCCGAATAGAGTGAGGATTTGTTTGATATTTCGCACAACTCTTAACAAAAACTATTCAATATCGCACGTGAAACGCCGTCGATTTTGTGCGTATGCATCGCGCTAGACCGTTCAGTATATTGTGCCTCAGGTCACATATGCAATGTGACAACGCATCACCGGTCATTTTCGGTTACTGAGGCGGTATCCCGCTGGTGCAACTGAGGTGACGAGGCGGTGGCCCAGAACTTTGCCATATACCCCAAGAAGATCGAGGAGGACCCCAAGTGGCAGAAGCAAAGAAGAAGGTCGAAGCTACCAAGCCGACTCCAGAAGAGAAGCAGGCCGCAGCTGAGGCCGAAGTTGACGCGCTGGTTGCCCGCGCCAAGAAGGCTCTCGTCGAATTCGAGAACCTCGACCAGAAGCAAGTTGATCGTATCGTCGCCAAGGCCTCCATCGCCGCTCTGAACAAGCACCTCGTTCTCGCCAAGATTGCTGTCGACGAGACCGGCCGTGGTCTCGTGGAAGACAAGGCTACCAAGAACATCTTCGCCTGTGAGCACGTCACCAACTACTTGGCCGGCCAGAAGACCGCCGGCATCATCCGTGAAGACGACGTGATGGGCATCGATGAGGTCGCCGAGCCTGTCGGCGTGGTCGCCGGTGTCACCCCGGTTACCAACCCGACCTCCACCGCCATCTTCAAGTCCCTCATCGCCCTGAAGACACGCTGCCCGATCGTCTTCGGCTTCCACCCCGGCGCTCAGAAGTGCTCCGTCGAGGCCGCCAAGATTGTGCGCGACGCCGCCATCGAGGCCGGTGCTCCCGAGAACTGTATCCAGTGGATCGAGCACCCGTCCATCCAGGCCACCGGCGCGCTGATGCAGCACCCGGGCGTGGCCACGATCCTCGCCACCGGTGGTCCGGGCATGGTCAAGGCCGCTTACTCCTCCGGCAAGCCCGCCCTCGGCGTGGGTGCCGGCAACGCCCCGGCCTATGTTGATTCCGATGTGGACATCGTGCGTGCCGCCAACGATCTGGTGCTCTCCAAGCACTTCGATTACGGCATGATCTGCGCCACCGAGCAGGCCATCATCGCCCACAAGGACGTCTACGACCAGCTCATCAAGGAGCTCAAGGTCCGTAAGGCCTACTTCGTCAACGCCGAAGAGAAGGCCAAGCTGGAACAGTACATGTTCGGCTGCACTGCCGGTTCCGGCGTCAAGCCCGTGCTGAACTCCGCGGTGCCGGGCAAGTCCCCGCAGTTCATCGCCAAGGCTGCTGGCTTCGAGATTCCGGCCGACGCCACCATTCTGGCCGCCGAGTGCAAGGAAGTCTCCGACGACGAGCCGCTGACCCACGAGAAGCTCGCTCCGGTGCAGGCCGTGCTCAAGGCCGACAACAAGGAGCAGGCCTTCGAGATGTGCGAGAAGATGCTCAAGCTGGGTGCCGGCCACACCGCCGCCATCCACACCAACAACCAGGAGCTCGTGCGTGAGTACGGCGTCCGTATGCACGCCTGCCGCATCATCTGGAACCAGCCTTCCTCCCTTGGCGGCATCGGCGACATCTACAACTCCATCGCCCCGTCGCTGACCCTGGGCTGCGGTTCCTACGGCGGCAACTCGGTGTCCGGCAACGTGCAGGCCGTGAATCTCGTTAATATCAAGCGCATTGCTCGGAGGAACAACAACATGCAGTGGTTCAAGATCCCGGCTAAGACCTACTTCGAGCCGAACGCCATCAAGTACCTGCGCGACATGTACGGCATCGAGAAGGCCGTCATCGTGTGCGATAAGGTCATGGAGCAGCTCGGCATTGTCGACAAGGTCATCGACCAGCTGCGCGCCCGCTCCAACCGTGTGACCTTCCGCATCATCGACTACGTCGAGCCGGAGCCCTCCGTCGAGACCGTCGAAAAGGGCGCTGAGATGATGCGCGAGGAGTTCGAGCCGGACACGATCATCGCGGTTGGCGGCGGCTCCCCGATGGATGCCTCCAAGATTATGTGGCTGCTCTACGAGCACCCGGAAATCGCCTTCTCCGACGTGCGCGAGAAGTTCTTCGATATCCGTAAGCGCGCCTTCAAGATCCCGCCGCTGGGCAAGAAGGCCAAGCTGGTGTGCATCCCGACCTCCTCCGGCACCGGTTCCGAGGTCACCCCGTTCGCCGTGATCACCGATCACAAGACCGGTTACAAGTACCCGATCACCGACTACGCGCTGACCCCGTCCGTGGCCATCGTGGACCCGGTGCTGGCTCGCACCCAGCCGCGCAAGCTGGCCTCCGATGCCGGCTTCGACGCCCTGACCCACTCGATGGAAGCCTATGTGTCCGTGTACGCGAACGACTTCACCGACGGCATGGCCCTGCACGCGGCCAAGCTCATCTGGGATAACCTGGCTGAGTCCGTCAATGGCGAGCCCGGCCTGGCCAAGACCAACGCTCAGGAGAAGATGCACAACGCCGCCACCATGGCCGGCATGGCATTCGGCTCCGCGTTCCTCGGCATGTGCCACAGCATGGCCCACACCATCGGTGCCCTGTGCCACATCGCCCACGGCCGTACCAACTCCATCCTGCTGCCGTACGTGATTCGCTACAACGGCCAGATTCCTGAGGAGCCCACCTCTTGGCCGAAGTACAACAAGTACATCGCCCCGGAGCGTTACCAGGACATCGCCCGCAACCTCGGCATCGATACCGGCAAGACCCCGGCCGAAGCCGTGGAGAACCTGGCGAAGGCCGTCGAGGACTACCGCGACAACAAGCTCGGCATGAACAAGAGCTTCCAGGATTGCGGTGTGGACGAGGACTACTTCTGGTCCGTGCTCGATCAGATCGGCATGCGCGCCTACGAGGACCAGTGCACCCCGGCCAACCCGCGCATCCCGCTGATCAACGACATGAAGGACATCGCCGTCGGTGCTTACTACGGTGTCTCCCAGGCGGAAGGCCACAAGCTGCGCATCGAGCGCGAGGGTGAGGCCGCCACTGAGGAAGCCTCCGAGCGCTGATTGCAGGCGGTTGGTGGTTGCTGGCACCATCAGTAGCCACCAACCGCGGTGTTGCAGCTTAGTGGCTGCATAGCGCGACACAAGGAGCCCGACCCCATTACAGGGGCCGGGCTCCTTTGCATATGTGGTGCTCCCTCAGCCAGCAGGTACCGCCCCATGGAATCACTGAAGCGTCGCTAAATCGCCGCAACAATGCAGCCAAGAGCAATAAAGCTGGCAAACGCCTCGGTAATGCCGGTCACCACGGGCTTCAAGGTTGTGCGCCGTGTAACCACCGGCAACGCAACGGCGCGGGCCAACAGCAGCACAGTCATCGCAATCAGATACGGGCTGCGTCCAGCCGGCACGGCGGCTAGCAGCAATAGCGCCACATGCCATACCCACGAAGCCGCCACGTACGAACGCTTCCCGCGTTCCCGGATCATGGTTTTGACCACCAAAACCGACCCATACTGCGTCAGCGCAAACAGCACGGTGGCAATCAGCCCGCTCACGGGCAATGAACCCGCGGGCCACCAGGCGTGAAGGTCGAATATCTGGCTCAAATCTGGCATATTCCGAATCGCGGCGCGTGCGGCGGTGACATCAGCGGCTGCGCACGAGGCATGTGCTGCGTTGATGGGCATAACACATGCCGTCTCAACAGTGCTGCCAAACGACGCGATCACCGTGGCCATGGCCGACGCGGCAATCACCGACACGGCATTGCCCCACAGCGAGCGCTCCTTCCTCAGCCACGAGGACAGCATCGACAGCGCAACCAGCACTATATATAAGGGAGCCCAACGCAGTATGCCGGTATGCGTAATCAGGAATGGCAAGCCGATGACGATGAGCGCTACGGCATAAGTGAGCATCGGCGGCAGATAACGGCGTGAAAAGTGTGCTTTGAACCAGTGCGCGGCGCTGAACTGCACGCAATAGCACACGGCCCACGTCGCCAATAGCCAAAGCGTATCAAGATTAGGCCCGCCGATAAAGAAGCCAGCCACAGCGGGCAGCATAACCATTACCCATGCGCCAGGTTGGTTGTCGAACCAATCGCGTTTAAGAGTCTTGCGGCGGGAAGTCATATCTGTCATGGTATCGCAGCGAATGGTTCTCAATAAGAAAGATGTGAGACCTGCATTGCGACAATCGAACATGGGAAGTGCTCGTGGAATCCGGCCACAGCCGCGCCGTGGAACATCACGGGGGAGAAGTACCCGAGCATGGTGCCCTTGACGTCGTGGCGCAGGAACACGGCCTGCCGGTCGACCACCTCTACCAGCGTGGGGTAGGGTGCCTGCTGCTTGATATAGGTAAGTCTCAGAAGGATGTTGGTAGGCGACGCCGAGCGGCTATGCCGCGAGGTAATACGAACGGCATGAGCGCGACACGCGCGAATTCCTCCGCACTGTCCCACCTCAGTGCTTGAATGAACAAGTTGCCTGATTTGGGCTCGCAAATTGGAATTAAAAAAAGCGAGCGCGGGCCGGGAGCCACTTCAAGTGAAGTGACAGCCGGAAACCACGCACTGATGTCGGATGACCGCCAGAGGACGTATGTCCAAGGGAGGCCATGCGCGCCGGTGCCCTAGAAGCAGGTTGGTAAACAGTACAACGAACATCGCTAGAAAGGGCGGACGGCAATGGCGGGACAGAAAATCCGCATCAGGCTTAAGTCCTATGACCACGAGGTCATCGACCAATCGGCGAAGAAGATCGTCGAAACGGTGACGAACGCGGGCGCAACTGTTGTTGGCCCCGTTCCGCTGCCGACCGAGAAGAACGTCTTCTGTGTTATCCGTTCTCCTCACAAGTACAAGGATTCTCGCGAGCACTTCGAGATGCGCACTCACAAGCGCCTCATCGACATCGTGGACCCGACCCCCAAGGCCGTGGACTCCCTGATGCACATCGATTTGCCTGCGGACGTCAACATCGAAATCAAGCTGTAAGGGAGGAGGAAGCATTATGTCTAATCGCAAGGCTCTGCTGGGCAAGAAGCTCGGCATGTCCCAGGTGTGGGACGAGAACGGCTTCTTCGTGCCCGTCACTCTTGTCGACGTGTCCACCAACGTGGTGACCGCCGTGAAGACCGAGGAATCTGACGGCTACAAGGCGGTCCAGCTCGGCTACGGCGCCATCGACCCCACCAAGGTGACCAAGCCGCTGGCTGGCCACTTTGCCAAGGCCGGTGTCACCCCGCGTCGCCACCTCGTCGAGGTGCGCACCGACGACGTCGATCAGTTCGAGGCTGGCCAGGAACTGGCCGCTGACCTGTTCGAAGAGGGTGCCGAGGTCGACGTGACCGGCACCACCAAGGGTAAGGGCTTCGCCGGTACCATCAAGCGTTGGGGCTTCAAGTCCTACCGCCGTACTCACGGTTCTCACAAGAACGAGCGCCGTCCCGGTTCTGTGGGCGCATGCGCCACTCCGAGCCGTATTCTCAAGGGCAAGCGTATGGCCGGCCGCATGGGTCATGTGACCGCCACTACCCAGAACCTGACCATCGTCTCCGCTGATGTCGAGAACGGCATCCTCGCCATCAAGGGCGCCATTCCCGGCCCCAAGGGCGGCATCGTTCTCGTCCGCTCGGCCGTGAAGGGAGCCTGATAAACCATGGCAAACGTTACTCTGAACGTCACCGACGCCAAGGGCCAGGCCACCGGCACCGTTGAAGCTCCTGAGGCTCTCTTCGGCGTTTCCGCCGAGGATGTCCAGGCTCACATCCCGCTGATCCACCAGGTTGTCACCGCTCAGCTCGCTGCTGCTCGTCAGGGCACCCACGCCACCAAGACTCGTGGCATGGTTTCCGGCGGCGGCAAAAAGCCGTGGAAGCAGAAGGGCACCGGTCGTGCTCGTCAGGGCTCCATCCGTGCACCGCAGTGGTACCACGGCGGCACCGTGTTCGGCCCGCAGCCGCGTGACTACTCTCAGCGCACCCCCAAGAAGATGAAGGCCGCAGCTCTGCGCTACGCCCTGTCCGATCGCGCCAACGCCGGTCGCGTTGCCGTGGTGGAGTTCGGTATCACCGAGCCGTCCACCAAGGCCGCTGTCGCCGCCCTGGCCCCGATCACCGCGGACAAGTTCACCACGGTCGTCTTCACTCGCGACAACATCAACGAGTGGCTCTCCGTGCGCAACATCCCGACCGTTCACCCGATTTTCGTCGATCAGCTCAACACGTACGACGTGATTACCTCGCAGTACGTGGTCTTCACCAAGGAAGCCTTCGAGGCTTTCGTGGCTGCCAAGACCGAGCCGAAGGAGGCCTGATTTAGATGGTCGCTATTCACAAGCCCGCTCACGACGTGATTCTTAAGCCCGTCGTCTCCGAGAAGAGCTACGCCGCTTCCGACCGTGGCCAGTACACCTTCGTGGTGGCTCCGGATGCGAACAAGGTGCAGATCAAGCAGGCAATCGAAGAGATCTTCAAGGTCAAGGTGACGAACGTCAACACCCTCAACCGCGCTGGCAAGAAGCAGCGCACTCGCACCGGTTTCGGCCAGCGTGCTTCCCAGAAGCGTGCGATCGTGACCGTCGCCGAGGGCCAGACGATCGACATCTTTGGTAACTGAAGGTTAGCCGAGAAAAGTTAAAGGAAGAACTACATTATGGCTATCCGCGTTTATAAGCCGACGACCGCAGGCCGCCGCAACGCGTCCGTCTCGGATTTCTCCGAGCTGACTCGTTCTACGCCTGAGAAGTCGCTGGTTCGCAAGAAGTCCAAGACCGGCGGTCGTAACTCTTACGGCCGTATCACCTCCCGTCATCGCGGCGGCGGCCACAAGCGTCAGTACCGTCTCATCGATTTCAAGCGTTGGGACAAGGACGGCGTGCCCGCCAAGGTTGCCGAGATCGAGTACGATCCGAACCGCTCCGCCCGTATCGCCCTCCTGCACTTCGCAGATGGCGAGAAGCGCTACATCATCGCGCCGAAGGGCATCAAGCAGGGCGACGTCATCGAGACCGGTGCTCAGGCTGATATCAAGCCGGGCAACAACCTGCCGCTGAAGAACATCCCGACCGGTACCGTGGTTCATGCCATCGAGCTCCGCCCGCTGGGTGGCGCCAAGATTGCTCGTTCCGCTGGTGCTGCCGTTCAGCTCGTCGCCAAGGATGGCGCCTACGCTCAGCTGCGTATGCCGTCCGGCGAAATCCGCAACGTCGACGCGCGCTGCCGCGCTACCGTCGGCGAGGTCGGCAACGAGGACCACGCCAACATTCAGCTCGGCAAGGCTGGCCGCGCCCGCTGGATCGGCCACCGTCCGATCACCCGTGGTGAGTCCATGAATCCGGTCGACCACCCGCACGGCGGTCGTACCCGCGGTGGTAAGCCACCGGTCTCCCCGTGGGGCAAGGGCGAGGTTCGTACTCGTCGTCCGAAGAAGGCTTCGAACAAGATGATTGTTCGTCGCCGTCCGTCCGGCAAGAACCGCAAGTAAGGGAGTATCGAGAAGATGACTCGTAGCATCAAGAAGGGCCCCTTCGTCGACGCCCACTTGCAGAAGAAAGTCGACGAGCAGAACGAGAAGGGCACCAAGAACGTCATCAAGACGTGGTCCCGTCGTTCGATGATCACCCCTGATTTTATCGGACACACCTTCGCCGTTCATGATGGTCGCAAGCATGTCCCGGTGTTCGTCACCGAGGCCATGGTTGGTCACAAGCTGGGTGAGTTCGCCCCCACGAAGACCTTCAAGGGTCACGTGAAGGACGACAAGAAGGCCCGTCGCTAAGGATAAGGAATAGAACATGGAAGCTAAAGCAATCGCTCGTCACGTCCGCGTGACGCCGCGCAAGGCTCGCCGCATGGTCGACCTCATCCGCGGCAAGAAGGCGACCGAAGCCGTCACCATTTTGAAGTTCGCCCCTCAGGCTGCGGCCCTGCCGGTCCGCAAGACCCTGGAGAGCGCCATCGCCAACGCTCGTGTGAAGGCCGACAAGGCCGGCGAGCCGTTCCGCGAGAACGACCTGTACATCAAGGAGACCTACGTTGACGAAGGTGTGACCCTCAAGCGCTTCCGCGCTCGTGCCCAGGGCCGCGCCGCTCGTATCAACAAGCGCACCTCCCACATCACGGTCGTCGTGGCTAACAAGGAAGGAGCCCGCTAAAGATGGGTCAGAAGATCAATCCGTTTGGCTACCGTCTGGGCATCACTGAGAACCACCGCTCCAAGTGGTTCTCCGACTCCAACAAGGCCGGCGAACGCTACCGCGACTTCGTGCTTGAGGATGATCAGATCCGCAAGGAGATGAGCAAGGACCTCGAGCGCGCTGGCGTGTCCCGCATCGTCATCGAGCGCACCCGCGACCGCGTCCGCGTCGACATTCACACCGCCCGTCCGGGCATCGTGATCGGTCGTCGTGGCGCTGAGGCCGAGCGCGTCCGCGCCAAGCTCGAGAAGCTGACCGGCAAGCAGATCCAGCTCAACATCTTCGAAGTCAAGAACGCCGCGCTGGACGCCCAGCTCGTCGCTCAGGGCATCGCTGAGCAGCTGACCAACCGCGTCACCTTCCGTCGTGCCATGCGCAAGGCCCAGCAGGACGCCATGCGCGCCGGTGCCAAGGGTATCCGCATCAAGCTCTCCGGCCGCCTCGGCGGTGCGGAAATGAGCCGTTCCGAGTTCTACCGTGAGGGCCGCGTTCCGCTGCAGACCCTCCGCGCCCTCATCGATTATGGCTTCTTCGAGGCCAAGACCACGTACGGCCGTATCGGCGTCAAGGTCTGGATCTACAAGGGCGACATGACCGAATCCGAGTTCGAAGAGCAGCAGGCTCAGCAGAACAACCGTCCGGGCCGTCGTGGTGGCGATCGCCGCCCGCGCCGTGGCAACCGTTCCGCCGCCCCGCAGGCCGCCGAAGCCCCCAAGGCTGAGGCTCCCGCCGAGGCCGCTCCGGCTGCAGAAACAAAGGAGTGAGCAAGAATGCTTATCCCCAAGAGGACTAAGTACCGCAAGCAGCACCGCCCTGTGCGTTCCGGCATGTCCAAGGGCGGCAACGAGATCAACTTCGGTGATTTCGGCATCCAGTCCCTCGCCCCGGCCTACGTGACCAACCGTCAGATCGAAGCCGCGCGTATCGCCATGACCCGCTACATCAAGCGTGGTGGCCGCGTGTGGATCACGATCTTCCCGGATCGTCCGCTGACCAAGCACCCGCTCGGTGCCCGAATGGGTTCCGGTAAGGGTGCCCCGGAGTTCTGGATTGCGAACGTGCGCCCTGGTCGCGTGATGTTCGAAATCGGTGGTGTGTCCGAGGACGTCGCTAAGGAAGCCCTCCGCCGCGCTATCGACAAGCTCCCGATGAAGTGCCGCATTATCGCACGTGAAGGTGGTGATATCTGATGGCAGTCGGTACCGCTGATTACTCCATCAAGAATCTCAACGAGAAGTCCAACGCGGAAATCGAAGGCTTCTTGAAGAAGTCCAAGGAAGAGCTGTTCAACCTGCGCTTCCAGCACGCCACCGGTCAGCTCGAGAACACCGCCCGTCTCAAGGCTGTCAAGAGCGACATCGCCCGCATGTACACCGTGCTTCGCGAGCGTGAGCTTGGCATCAGCCAGGAGCCGGCCGCTACCGAATCCAAGGAGAAGTGATTATGGCTGAAGAGCGTAACTTCCGTAAGGTTCGCCGCGGCTACGTCGTGTCCGACAAGATGGACAAGACGATTACCGTCGAGCTCGAGCAGCGTTCGACCCACCCGCTGTACGGCAAGGTCGTTCGTTCCACCAGCAAGGTCAAGGCCCATGATGAACACAACGACGCCCACATTGGCGACCTCGTGAGTATTATGGAAACTCGGCCTCTGAGCAAGACCAAGCGCTGGCGTCTCGAATCCATTATCGAGCGCGCCAAGTAAGTAAAGTTCGGCAAGGCTCGCCATTTACCGGGGCATTATGTGCAACCACGATGCCCCGGTAAATGGGGAGAACCAGCTCGGCTAAGGAGAATCAATGATTCAGCAGGAAACGCGGCTTCATGTCGCCGACAACACGGGTGCGAAGGAACTCCTCGCCATCCGCGTGCTCGGCGGATCGAAGCGACGCTATGCCGGCATCGGCGACGTGATCGTCGCCTCCGTCAAGGACGCCATTCCTGGCGGGTCGGTCAAGAAGGGCGACGTGGTTAAGGCCGTTGTCGTCCGTACCGTCAAGGAATCCCGCCGTGCGGATGGTTCCTACATCAAGTTCGACGAGAACGCCGCCGTCATTCTCGGCTCCGGCCGTGAACCGAAGGGCACTCGTATCTTCGGACCGGTCGGTCGTGAACTGCGCGAGCACAAGTTCATGAAGATCGTGTCCCTCGCCCCGGAGGTGATCTGACATGGCAGCCAAGATCAAGAGCGGCGACCTGGTCAAGGTCATCCGCGGCAAGGACCGCGGTAAGGAAGGCACCGTCAAGCAGGTGCTCTCCAACGATCGACTGATCGTCGAAGGCGTGCAGATCGTCAAGAAGCACGTGCGTGCAACGCAGCAGGGTCAGCAGGCTGGCATCGTCTCCACTGAGGCTCCGATCCATCGCTCCAACGTGATGGTCATCGACCCGGAGACCAAGCAGCCGACCCGCGTTGGCATCACCGTTAAGGAAGAGGCGCGTGACGGCAAGGTGAAGACCGTGCGCGTGCGCGTCGCCAAGAAGTCCGGAAAGGAGCTGGCATGACCGATACTACTGTCGAAGCGCCGGCCACCCCGCGCTTGAGGGTCAAGTACAACGAGCAGATCATTCCTGAGCTCGAGAAAGAGTTTAAGTACTCCAACCCGATGCAGGTTGCCCGTGTCCAGAAGGTCGTCGTCTCCATGGGTGTTGGTGCCGCTGCCCGCGACTCCAAGCTCATCGAAGGTGCCGTCAAGGACCTCACTCTGATCACCGGCCAGAAGCCGAAGATCACCAAGGCCAAGAAGTCCGTCGCGCAGTTCCACCTGCGTGAAGGCCAGGCCATCGGTGCGTACGTCACCCTGCGTGGCGACCGCATGTGGGAGTTCCTGGACCGTCTGCTGACCCTCGCGCTGCCCCGTATCCGCGACTTCCGCGGCATCAACGGCCACCAGTTCGATGGCCAGGGCAACTACAACTTTGGTCTCACCGAGCAGTCCATGTTCCACGAGATCGATCCTGATTCGATCGATCACGTGCGCGGTATGGACATCACTGTGGTGACCTCCACCAAGGACGACAAGGAAGCTTACGCGCTGCTGAAGCACCTCGGCTTCCCCTTCAAGGAGAACTGATATGGCAAAAACCGCTCTTAGGAACAAGGCGGCCGGCAAGCCGAAGTTCAAGGTCCGCGCTTACACGCGCTGCCAGGTCTGCGGTCGTCCCCACTCCGTCTACCGCAAGTTCGGCCTGTGCCGCATCTGCCTTCGTGAGAAGGCTCACCGCGGTGAACTGCCCGGCGTTACGAAGTCCAGTTGGTAAACATCGACGCTGAAGGTCCGCGGCCCGAACGCTTCTAGAAGAAGCGTGAGGGCGGCGGAAACCATAGCGAGAAAGGGCAACAAGCCCAAATGACAATGACAGATCCGATCGCAGACATGCTTACGCGTCTGCGTAATGCGAGCGCGGCCAAGCACGAAACCGTGGATATGCCGTACTCTAAGTTCAAGGCGAACATCGCCGAGATTCTGAAGCGCGAAGGCTACATCAAGGACTTCACCGCTAAGGAAGCCAAGGTCGGCCAGACTCTTGAGGTCACCCTCAAGTACGGTCCGAACGGTGAGCGTTCCATTCAGGGTATCAAGCGCATCTCCAAGCCGGGCCTTCGTCGTTACGCGAAGTCCGACTCCCTGCCGATGCCGCTCGGTGGCCTGGGTATCGCCATCATCTCGACTTCTTCGGGACTGCTGACTCAGAAGGAATGCCTCGACCGAGGCATTGGCGGCGAAATTGTCGCCTTCGTGTGGTGAGAAAGGAGAGCTGAAACATGGCATCGCATATTGGTAAGCTCCCCATCGCCATCCCTGCTGGCGTTGAAGTCAAGATTGAAGGCCAGAACTTCTCCGCCAAGGGCGCTAAGGGTTCTGACTCCTACGTGGTTCCGGAAGGCATCACCGCTGCCGTTGAAGGCAACGAGATTGTCCTGACCGCCGCTGATGACCTGCGTCCGACCCGTGCCAAGCACGGTCTGGCTCGCTCCATCATGGCCGGCATGGTCAAGGGTGTTCACGATGGCTACTCCAAGACTCTTGAGATCGTCGGCACCGGTTACCGCGCCGTCGCCAAGGGCCAGGGCATCGAGTTCTTCCTCGGCTACTCCCACACCATCACCGTCAACCCGCCCGAAGGCATCACCCTGAAGGTGACCGACGCCAACCACGTGGTTGTCGAAGGCACCGACAAGCAGGTCGTGGGCCAGGTTGCCGCCAACATCCGCAAGCTGCGCGCTCCGGAACCCTACAAGGGCAAGGGCATCAAGTATTCCGATGAACGCATCCTGCGCAAGGCTGGAAAGGCTGGTAAGTGATATGAGCGTTGCTATTCTCGGAAAAGGCAAGAAGGTAGCTCTCAGGCGCCGTCACGCGCGTATCCGCAAGCGCATCTCCGGTACCCCCGAGCGTCCGCGCCTGGTGGTCACCCGCTCCAACCGTCACATGGTTGCTCAGGTGGTCGACGATACCAAGGGCATTACCCTGGTGTCCGCCTCCACTCTTCAGGCCGACTTCGCCGGCTTCGAAGGCACCAAGACTGAGGCCGCCAAGAAGGTCGGCGAGCTGATCGCCGAGAAGGCCAAGGCTGCCGGCATCACCGCAGTCGTGTTCGACCGCGGTGGCAACAAGTACACCGGTCGCGTCGCAGCCGTTGCTGATGGCGCCCGCGAGGGAGGTCTTGCACTGTGAGCGACAACGAAACGAAGGAAACCCAAGTGGCTGAAGAAACTCAGAACACTGTGGCGACCGAATCCAACAACGAGGACCGCAAGGGTCGTCGTGGCCAGCGCGGTGAAGGCCGTCGCGGCGAGCGTCGTAACCGTCGTGAAGAAAACCACGGCGACGAGCTGCTCGATCGCGTGGTGACCATCAACCGTGTGTCCAAGACCCACAAGGGTGGCCGTACTTTCAGCTTCGCCGCACTGGTTGTGGTCGGCGACGGCAACGGCACCGTGGGTGTCGGCTACGGCAAGTCCCGTGAAGTCCCGGCCGCCATCGCCAAGGGCCAGCTGGACGCCAAGAAGCACATGTTCTCTGTGCCTCGCGTCCGCGGCACCATCACCCACCCGGTTCAGGGTCATGACGCTGCTGGCACCGTCCTGCTGCGTCCGGCCGCCCCGGGTACCGGTGTAATCGCCGGTGGCTCCGTGCGCGCCGTCATGGAATGCGCAGGCATCACCGACGTCCTGACCAAGTCGATGGGCTCCGCCACCGCCGTTAACGTGGTGCGCGCTACCGTTGACGCCCTCAAGCAGCTCGAAGAGCCCGAGGAGATCGCCGCCCGTCGTGGCCTAGCGCTCGACGAGGTTGCTCCCGATGCTCTGCTGCGCGCCCGCGCCGCCGGCATTGCCGAGGCTCGCAAGGCTCGCGAAGAGGCTGCTGGCCGCTAAGGCCGCCGAAGAGAAGGATGGTGAGTGATACTCATGGCTAAGAACCTGAAGATTACCCTGCACCACGGCATCGTGAACCGTACCCCGGCTCAGCGCGCCACCGTCAAGACCCTCGGCCTCAACAAGATCGGTAAGACCGTTGTCCGCGAGGACACCCCGGCCAACCGTGGTCTGGTGAACGCCGTGCGTCACTTGGTCACCGTTGAGGAGGTTGACTGATTATGGCAGATAACGAAATCCTGCAGATGCACGACCTGAAGCCCGCCCCGGGTGCCAAGAAGGACCGCACCCGTGTGGGCCGCGGTGAAGGCTCCAAGGGTAAGACCTCCGGTCGTGGCGCCAAGGGCCAGACGAAGCGTAACCACGTGCGTCCGGGCTTTGAAGGCGGCCAGCTGCCGCTGTACATGCGCCTGCCGAAGCTCCGTGGCTTCAAGAACCCGTTCAAGGTCGAGTTCCAGGTCATCAACATCGCTCGTCTCGTGGAGCTCTTCCCCGAGGGCGGCGAGGTTGCTGTGGCCGACCTGATCGCCAAGGGCGCTGTTCGTGACAACGCTCCGGTGAAGGTTCTGGGCGACGGCGAGACCACCGTGGCTTTCACCCTCAAGGGTGTTAAGGCTTCGGCTTCCGCCAAGTCCAAGATCGAGGCCGCCGGCGGTTCCGTTTCCGAGGACTGATTAGTCCTACGGGGAGCGCAATAGGCTGTACAACCCCCGCCCGCCAATAGGTGGACGGGGGTTCCCTTTTCTAAAATAATTGTTGTTCTGAGCGCAGAGAAGCAGTCTCAACACAATGATCGTTTTGAGTATGCTTCCCCCGTCCAGTACGATGGAGCATAATTCAGGTAACATTCGCGAGACATGAAGTGGCCGAAGTAGGCACTTTAGACTATGCTCGTTCGTTAGTCTGTGTATTTCGCGTGATTGGCGCGCTATTGGGAGGAAATCTAGGTGAGGACACTAATCCAGGCCCTGAAAACCAAAGAGTTGAGGAAGAAGATTCTCTTCGTCCTGTTCATCATCGTCGTCTACCGCATCGGTTCGTTCATTCCGACCCCTGGCGTGGACTACAACGTGGTGAACAAGTGCATGGCCACCATCGGCGGCGCCTCTCAGGAGAACTTCATCGGACTGGTGAACCTCTTCTCCGGTGGCGCCATGCTCCAGCTGTCTATCTTCGCGCTGGGCGTCATGCCGTACATCACCGCGTCCATCGTGGTGCAGCTGCTGCGCGTGGTCATCCCCCGCTTCGAGGCCCTGCATAAGGAGGGCCAGTCCGGCGAGGCCAAGCTCACCCAGTACACCCGTTACCTGACCATCGGCCTGGCCGTGCTGCAGTCCACCACCATTCTGGTCACCGCCCGCTCCGGTGCCCTGTTCCACGACCAGTGCGACCAGGTCATCCCGGACGTCTCCGTGTTCAACCTCGTGGTCATGGTCCTCATCATGACCGGCGGCACCGGCCTGATCATGTGGATGGCCGAGCTCGTGACCGACAAGGGCATCGGCCAGGGCATGTCCATCTTGATCTTCATGTCCATCTGCTCCGGCTTCCTGCCGCAGCTGTGGGAGATCGGCTACGGCACCAACGGCACCGACGGCGACTGGCTGAAGTTCGGCATCGTCGTGGGCGTGCTCGTGGTCATCCTCATATTCGTCGACTTCGTCGAACTGTGCCAGCGCCGCGTGCCGGTCCAGTACACGCGCCGCATGATCGGCCGTAAGATGTACGGCGGCTCCTCCACCTACCTGCCGCTGAAGATCAACATGTCCGGCGTCATCCCGCCGATCTTCGCCTCCTCGATCCTCGCCATCCCGACCCTGATCGCCCAGTTCGGCAAGTCCGACCAGTCGTGGGTCAAGTGGATCAACGCCAACCTGGCGAACACCACCAGCGTGTGGTACATCGCCCTGTACGCGCTGATGATCGTGTTCTTCTGCTTCTTCTACACCTCGATCACGTTCAACCCGGACGAGACCGCGGACAACATGAAGCAGTACGGCGGCTTCATCCCCGGCATCCGCGCCGGCAACGCCACCAGCCGCTACCTGACCTACGTGATGAACCGACTCAACACCGTCGGCGCCGTCTACCTGCTGTTCGTGGCCCTGATCCCGACCGTGCTGATCATGGCCCTCGGCCTCAACGCCAAGCTGCCGTTCGGTGGCACCACGATCCTGATCATCGCGGGCGTGGGTCTCGACACCCTGCGCCAGGCCAAGGCCCAGACCGAACAGTTCCAGTACACCGGCTTTCTGTTCGAAAACGTGGACCACAAAGAAGGCTGACGCCCGCTTGGCAGCGGCCGCCCGCAATGGGCAGGCGGCCGCGCGAGGAGTGGAACAGTCCAGTGGACTGTTCCACGACGGAGCAATCTATCTTCCGCATATAACTCAATGGCTCCCTTAACCAAGGGAGCCAAAACCGTATTAATAATCGACATAAAAGGAGACCACCATGCGTCTGCTCATCATGGGCCCCCAGGGCGTGGGCAAGGGCACCCAGGCTGCTCTGCTCGCCGAGCACTTCAACATCCCCACCATCTCCACCGGCGACATCTTCCGCTACAACATCAAGAACAAGACCGAACTCGGCCTTGAGGCGATGAGCTACACCGACAAGGGCGAGCTGGTTCCGGACTCCCTGACCAACAAGATCGTCAAGGATCGTCTGGCCAAGGAAGACTGCAAGAACGGCTGGATCCTCGACGGCTACCCGCGTAACGCCGCCCAGGTCACCGCTCTCGACGAGATGCTCGCCGACCTCGACACTCCGCTCGACCACGTGGTGGCCCTCGAAGCCGCCCGCGACGTGCTGCTGGAGCGTATGAAGAAGCGCGCCGCCGAGCAGGGCCGCGCTGACGACACTCCGGAGGCCATCGCCAAGCGCCTGGAGACCTACGAGAAGGAAACCGCTCCGCTGCTCGACATCTACGAGGCCCGTGGCCTGCTCGTCGTGGTCAACGGCGTCGGCGACATCGACGAGATCAGCGGCCGTATCATCAGCCACCTCGAGTAGTAGGTTCGGCAGCCCGGGCAACAAGCCGGAGTGATGCCGAAATACCACATCAACGTTTCCATACCCCTGTGCGACACGCCGAGTGTTCGTACAGGGGTATGTGCGTATATAGTTGACAGTTGGTGTGTCTTCGGATATGCCATAGTAATCATCCAACGGAATAGGACTAGAGGCACATGGCAAAAGACGGTGTGATTGAAGTCGAAGGACAGGTCGTGGAAGCACTGCCTAACGCGATGTTCCGCGTTGAACTCGAAAACAAGCACATCGTGCTCGCCACGATTTCCGGCAAAATGCGTAAGAACTACATTCGTATTCTGCCGCAGGATCGTGTCGTGCTCGAAATGAGCCCTTACGACCTGAACCGCGGACGCATTACGTACCGTTACAAGTAAAGGTACACAAGAAAAGGATAACCATGAAGGTCAGCCCTAGCGTGAAGAGGATCTGCGAAAACTGCCGCGTGATCCGCCGTCACGGCCGCGTCATGGTGATCTGCGTCAACCCGCGCCACAAGCAGCGTCAGGGCTGAGAGCAGATTCTCCAGCGGCACTAAGTAAATAAGGCACTCTCTCACAGTGCTTCCCGCAAGGGAACGACACTGAACCACGGGTACGTAGGCCCGTGCCGGGTAATCGGGCGAGCGGGTGCAAGACCTACGGCAACAAGAAGGAATCGCAATGGCACGTCTTGCCGGAGTCGACATCCCCAATGAGAAGCGCATCGAGATCGCCCTCACCTACATTTTCGGTGTGGGTCGCACTCGTGCCAAGGAAACGCTTGCCGCGACCGGTATTAGCCCGGACATCCGCGTCAAGGATCTCACCGACGAGCAGCTGATTACGCTGCGTGACTACCTCGAAGCCAACTACAAGATCGAGGGTGACCTGCGTCGTGAAGTCGATGCAGATATTCGTCGCAAGATTCAGATCAACTGCTACCAAGGCCAGCGTCACCGTAAGGGACTTCCTGTGCGCGGTCAGCGCACCAAGACCAATGCTCGTACCCGCAAGGGCCCGAAGCGCACGGTCGCCGGAAAGAAGAAGGCCACCAAGTAGTCGGTGGCATGATTCGGGCCACGAGATGATTTTATCCCATCGCCCGAACGTCAACAGCAAAGTTCGTTACTAGGAAACGAGGGTCAATGGCAGCGCCTAAGCAAGCCGCTCGTAAGCCCCGTCGTCGCGACCGCAAGTCGGTCCCGGTCGGCCAGGCTCACATCAAGTCCACTTTCAACAACACGATCATTTCGATCACCGATCCGTCCGGCGCCGTGGTGTCCTGGGCGTCCGGTGGCGATGTCGGCTTCAAGGGCTCCCGTAAGTCCACGCCGTACGCCGCTGGTATGGCTGCCGAGTCCGCCGCCCGCAAGGCGATGGAACACGGCGTCAAGAAGGTCGACGTGTTCGTCAAGGGCCCGGGTTCCGGTCGTGAAACCGCCATCCGTTCCCTGCAGTCTGCGGGCCTCGAGGTTGGTTCCATCACCGACGTCACCCCGCAAGCCCACAACGGCGTTCGTCCTCCGAAGCGTCGTCGCGTCTGAGCACTCAGCAATACCAAATCCATCCAAAACCGCCTGACCGGTGAGTGCACCACCGAGTTCAAGCTGAAAGGATAACCACAGTGCTTATTGCACAGCGTCCGACTCTTACCGAGGAATCTCTGAATCCGCAGCGCTCCCGCTTCACCATCGAGCCGCTCGAGCCTGGCTTCGGCTACACGCTCGGCAACTCGCTGCGTCGCACGCTGCTGAGCTCCATCCCGGGTGCTGCCGTGACCTCCGTGCGTATTTCCGGTGCCCTGCATGAGTTCACCACTCTGCCGGGTGTCCAGGAAGACGTCACCGAGATCCTGCTGAACATCAAGGGCATCGTGCTCACCAGCGAATACGACGAGCCTGTGGTCATGTATCTGCGCAAGAGCGGAAAGGGCGAAGCCGTGGCTGGGGACATCACCCCGCCGGCCGGCGTCACCATTGCCAACCCGGAGCAGCACATCGCTACCCTCGCCGACGATGGCGAACTCGAGATCGAGTTCACTGTCGAGCGTGGCCGTGGCTATGTTCCTGCCCAGATGAACAAGCAGGACAACGATGAGATCGGCCGTATTCCGGTTGATTCCATCTACTCCCCGGTACTCAAGGTGAGCTACAAGGTCGAGGCCACCCGTGTGGAACAGCGCACGGACTTCGACAAGCTCATTCTGGACGTGGAGACCAAGCCCGCCATCTCCCCGCGTGACGCGGTGGCTTCCGCCGGTTCCACCTTGGTGGAGCTCTTCGGCCTGTGCCGTGAGCTCAACGCCCAGGCTGAAGGCGTCGAGGTCGGTCCGGCCCCGGTGGCCGAGGAGACCAACCCCGAGATGGCCGTTCCGATCGAGGACCTCAACCTGACGCAGCGTTCTTACAACTGCCTCAAGCGCGAGGGCATCCACACCATCGGTGAGCTTGTCTCCCACACCGAGCAGGACCTGCTCGACATCCGCAATTTCGGTATGAAGTCAATCGATGAGGTCAAGGAGAAGCTGCAGACCTTGGGCCTGAGCCTCAAGTCCTCGCCGATGGCCTTCGATACCAATAATCTCGAAGGTGGCACGTTCTTCTCGCCGGAAGACGAGTGATCTGCCTCTTTGACCAATCGTTCGTTCACTAGGCAAGCAGATGTTCGGGCATATGCCCACCTGCTTGCCTGAAGAACGGACATATAAGGAGTAAACCCAATGCCTACACCTAAGAAGGGCCCGCGTCTGGCTTCTAGCCCCGCACACGAGCGCCTCATGCTGGCAAACATGGCGACCAGCCTGTTCCAGAACGGCCGCATCACCACCACGCTGCCGAAGGCCAAGCGCCTTCGTCCGCTGGCAGAGCGCCTGATCACCTTCGCCAAGCGCGGTGATCTGCACTCCCGCCGTCGCGTGATGCGCGTCATCCGCAACAAGTCCGTGGTGCACATCCTGTTCACCCAGATTGCCGAGCAGATGGAGCAGCGTGAAGGTGGCTACACCCGTATCGTCAAGATCGCTCCGCGCGTTGGCGATGCCGCTCCGGCCGCTGTGATCGAGCTCGTCACCGAGCCGGTTGCCAAGAAGGCTGTTGTGAAGGAAGCTGAAGCCGCCGCCAAGGTTGCCGAAGAAGAAGCTCCGGCCGTTGAGGCTGAGGCCACTGAGGCTGCTGAGGCTCCGGTCGAGGAGACCGCCGCCGTTGAGGCTGAGGCTCCCGCTGAGGAAGCCGCTGACGCTGAGAAGGCCGAGTGAGCTGAATAGCGTTTCGCTAAGCTAGCTGAAAGGGCTGGAATCCGTTTGGGTTCCAGCCCTTTTGCGTTGTTTTCATAGAATCTACAACGTACGTATGGCCCGAATGGCCTCGGCTCTTGCGGCCAACTGATCATCGGCGGGATATGCGATATGCTCCAAAGTCAGGCCCTGCGGCGCAATCGGCCCGCTTGAGCCTTCACGCACTGGCTCGGCCATTTTGCCGGCAAACCACTCCAGTGATTTGCGTCCCGAACCAACTTTGATGCATGAGCCGACCAGGGAGCGCACCATATTGCGGGCAAAGGCGTCCGCCACAATCGTGAACACTACCAGGCCGGACTCCAGCGACGGAGTCCGATATGCTTCATGCGATGCCATCTCATCCGGTACTAGGGGAGTGATCGGCACCCGCCGCCAATAGGCGGTCTTGACTTCACGGATCGTAGTGCCTCCCGGATTCGGAGTGGCGAAGGAACCAAAATCGTGCAGGCCGATGGTCAATGAGGCTGCGCGGTTCATAAGCTCCAGATCCAGCGCTTCATCCACGGTAAGCACGCATCCACGCAGGCGCGGGTCGACCTCAGACGAACGATCGGCGACCCGATACACATAAGTGCGCTCCAATGCGGAGAACCTGGCATCGAAGCCGACCGGAGCTACGACAATGTCATGAATGACGATGTCCGAAGGCAGCACAGCCTTGAGTCTGCGAGTCAGCGCCTCGGTGACCGGAATGGTCATGTGACCTACGCAGCGATTCAGCACCTCATCGGATACATCCAGATGCGCCACTTGGTGGGAGGCGTGCACACCGGTGTCGGTGCGCCCAGCCACCGTCAGACGCAACGGTTCGGCCGCATCATCGGCCGGCACCCGCAGCACCTTGTGCAGCGCATCTTCAATGGTGCCTTGCACCGTACGCAGATTGAGCTGTTTGGCCCAGCCATAGAATCCGCCGCCGTCGTAGGCCAAGTCAATGCGCAGTCGTGTCATAGCCATTCATTGTAACGAGTGCGGTCGGCGAGACGAGTGCGGTCGGCGAGATGCGCGCGGTCGGCGAGATGCGTGCGGTCTGCAAGATGCGCGCGGTCGGCGAAGTGACCTGCCTGTAACATTCTCGCGCGTTTGTTGAAACGGGGCCGTCTTAGGTTGTAACCATCAAACCCGGTTACGGCTTGCGGCGTCAGCGTGCGCTCAAAACGCCTAACCGCTTGAGGCCACAGAAGCCGCCACAGCAAGGAGCAGGCACGATGATCGAATCCGCAGCACGCAGACTGGCCCATGAACTGGTAAACCGTCGCGAGGCGATCAATCGAGAGCTGTCCCGCAACGGTGTGCGTTTCGGCATCTACAAGAACGGCGAATACCATGACCGGCTCTTCCCGCACGACCCTGTGCCGCGCATTATCAAATCCGACGAATACGACGAATTGGAGAAGGGACTGAAGCAGCGCGTCAACGCCCTGAACGCCTATCTGAAGGACATTTATTCCGATAAGCGCATTATTCATGATGGCGTCGTGCCGGAAGAATACGTATACACCTCGGCCGGCTACTTCCCGCAGGTCAACGGCGTGACCCCTCCCGGCGGCATTTTCGCGCACATCGCCGGCGAAGACCTGGTCCAAGGCGAGGACGGCCGCTGGTGGGTGCTGGAAGACAACCTGCGCATCCCCTCGGGCGCCAGCTACCCGCTGTTCGTGCGCGACATCGAGCGCCGCATCTCCCCGCGCCTGTTTCGCGACGTGCACATCCGCGACAATCGCGAATACCCGCGCCTGCTGCGCAAGGCCATGGACTTTGTGTCCACCGAGGGCATCGCCGTGGTACTGACCCCCGGCCGCTACAATTCCGCGTTCTTCGAGCACGCCTATCTGGCGGAGAAAACCGGTGCGGCGTTGGCCTTCCCCGAAGACCTCGAAGTGGTGGACAACAAGGTCTACTTCCTTGACTACGCCGGCAAACGCCACCGTGTGGGCGTGGTCTACCGCCGCCTGTCCGACGAATTCCTCGATCCGTTTGCCTTCAATCCTGATTCGGTGATCGGTGTGCCCGGTATCCTGTCCGCCTACCGCGCGGGCAACGTGGCCATCGTCAACGCGCCGGGCAACGGCGCGGCCGATGACAAGGCCATCTACTACTTCGTGCCGCAGATGATCAAGTACTATCTCGGCGAGGAACCGATTCTCAACAACGCGCCCACGTACATGCCGATGTTCGAGGCTGACCGCAAGGAAGTCCTGAATCGGATGGGCGAGCTGGTCATCAAGGATGTGGCCGAAGCCGGTGGTTACGGCGTGGTGTTCGGTTCGTCGCTGGATGCCGCCGCACGTGAGGAGCTCGCCAACCGGATCAAGGAGGAGCCTCGTCGATTCATCGCCCAAGAGGTGATTCAGTTCCGCGATATCGATGTGGTGGACCCGAAGACCGGTGAGATGTCGCCGCGCAAATGCGATTTGCGTGCCTTTGTGGTCACCGGCAAAAACACGCACGTGTGGTATTCGGGTTTGACTCGATACTCGTCGGTGCCCGGCCAGATGATCGTCAACTCGTCGCAGGGTGGCGGATTCAAGGATACGTGGGTGTTGGCACCCGAATCCGGCATGGAGCATGAATACGGTGCCGAAACGCAGGTGGTGAACCTGCTGAACCAGTCCCGCCGCCACTCGTTGTCTCTGGTCACCGCTTCCAAGGCAGACAACCTGTATTGGCTGGGTCGGTACACCGAGCGCGCCTTCACCACGTTGAACCAGTTCTTCCCGTTCTACGATCGCGTTATGGACACCGATGTGGACGCCTTCCGTCCGTTCGCTCACGCACTCGACCTGCCCGAAGATTTCGAGGACTTCGACGGGTTCGTGAACAGCTTCCTGTACGACGGGTCCAATCCTGATTCGGTGCGGTCGGCCGTAACCTCCGCATTCTACAACGCCGTGATTCTGCGCCCGGAATTGAGCTCGCGTCTGTTGCAGTACGTGGAGTTGGCGATGACCAATATCACCGATGCCGCCAAATATGCGGCCGATGCCGAGGACATCTACAAGCAGCGCGATATTACCGATGACATGCTCGCCTTCTGGGGCGGCATCGAAAATTCGCCGGTCGACCCCACGCTGAAGGCGTTCATCTTCATCGGCAAGTATCTGGAGCGCATCGACCTGTACACGCGCTTCGGTTTGACGATGGAGGAGATGGAAGCCCCGCTCAGGAAGCTCGCCTCCTACTCGATGATTCTCGACGGCATGCCGTTGCCCAGTTGCTTCGCCGATGGGCTGAGCTGGCTGGTCGGTCAGCTGCCGTCTCGCGGGTATCAGGAAGTCGCCGACCTGCTGAAGAAGTACCTTGACGATTATTCCGGCCGTGTCAGCGCCCTGGCCATCAAAGACATGGGCTCACTGAGCTCCATGAACATGGATGCCAAGCGCCCCTAACCCGACGTTCGCCCTGACGGGTTCGAATGCTATGGTGGTATGGCGAAAAACCGTGCGTCCGAGTGCCGGCCGATGCGTATCGGCGAATTGCCGAAATATATGCGTGGGCTGTGAGCGCGCGGACCATACCTCAGACATGGCTGTAGTGTTGTTATCCCGAGAATGTGCCGGTTGCCGGCTCGTGTGTAAGTGCAGGAGACGTTGTGAAAAAACTCGTGTTCGACTATGAGATGAAGCTGTCCTTCAGCACACCGGTCACCGATCACAGGTTCCAGCTTCGCTGTATTCCCGCCACTGGCCCTCGCCAACAGGTGATTGACGTGGAAGTGAAGATTCAGCCCGAAACCGAACTCGAAACCACCATCGACTCCTTTGACTCCGTGGTGATGACCGGATTCATCCCCGAGCCGCACGACATATTCAGCTATTCGGTGACCGGCATCGCCTTCGTGGACAATGCGCATATCCATAAGGAAGCCTATAAACCGCTGTACCGATTCAATTCAGCGCTCACCATTCCCGGCCCGAACGTGGAGGCGATGATTGCCGTATGCCGCGAACGCTTGGCTGCATTGCCTTCCGACGCCACTCCGGTGCAGCAGGCCGCCGAAGTGATGGATGAGGTCTACAAGGCGTTTGTGTACACGCCCGGTTCCACCACGATTCACACCACCGCCGAACAGGCCTTGGCCCAGCGCAAGGGCGTATGCCAGGATTATGCCCATGTAATGCTGTCCGTGTGCCGGCATGTGGGATTGACCGCGCGCTACATTGCCGGTTTGCTTGGGGGAGAGGGCGCGACCCACGCTTGGGTCGAGGTGTATCAGGATGGCCGATGGGTCGGACTGGATTCCACGCATAACCGATTGGTGGACGACAGCTACATCACCATCGCCCACGGCCGCGATTACCGCGACTGCATGCTCGACATCGGCATCTTCTCCGGCTACAACGTCCAGCAGACCCAATGGGTCAATGCCTCCGTCCACGAACAGGTGGCGTAAACAAAATTCCAAGCCCCCTCTGATGAGCTGAGCCGTGAAGAAAACGCCGGAGGCGTTTTTAGGCGAAGGCGAACGACAGTGAGCCAATAAAATGGCAGCTGGAAAGCTGTCCTTAATTGCGTTCGAGCTGTCAGCCGTAAGGCTGACTGGGGGGAAGACCACTCAATGCAGAGTGGCCCCGTCACCGCTTCTACCACCACCAATATTCGGATTTTCGTCGTTGCAACATTCGGATTTTGGTAGTTGAGAAATTCGGATTATTGTAGTTAGAAAGTTCGGATTTTCGTCGTTGCAACATTCGGATTTTGGTAGTTGAGAAATTCGGATTATTGCGATGGCGGACGTGAAATAACGGGAGGTGCGCGGAATGGCCGATTCTCTGGCGGGCGACATCAAGCCGAAAGCCTATCGCCCTCGTATCGTGGATACACAGATCGAACGATATATGCGCATCTTTGGCGCGGTGGAGATTACCGGCACCAAGTGGTGCGGGAAAACTTGGTCTGCGCGGGCCCATGCAGCCAGCATTACCTATGTGGATCGCAATAACAATTTGGCTGCGGCTAAGGCGGATCCGTCATTGATGCTGTTGGGAGATAGACCTCATATCGTGGATGAGTGGCAACTCGCCCCAGCTATATGGGATGAAGTCCGTCATCACGTTGACGATGATTCCGCGAATAAAGGTCAGTGGATTCTGACCGGTTCATCCACTCCTCTCAATGAGAATCGGCCGAACCATAGTGGTGCGGGACGAATCGGACGTATCCGTATGAATCCTCTGACTTTACATGAGTCCGGACTCTCGACAGGTGCGGTAAGTCTCAGTGGACTGTTTGAACATAAGTTCGCCGCTGCAAAATCAGAGATAAGTACACAAATGTTGTTGGATGCCGTATGCCGAGGTGGATGGCCGGAGGCGGTGGCTCTGCCTGTATCTGACGCACAGATTCTGATTCGGGAATACATGCGACTCACGCTGACTGAGAGTGTGCCCAGGCAAGGCAAGGATCCTGATGTGGCTCGTCGTCTGCTGGATTCGCTTGCGCGCAATATCAGTCAAGCTGTGACATTCAAAACCTTACGTAAGGATATGTACGGTACTGAAGAAAACCTTGACGATTTCATTTCGGAGAGAACAATATCCGGGTATACGGCCATGTTCGAGAACATGTTCGTCATCGATCCGATAAAGGGCTGGGTCCCGCCGGCACGGGATCCAAAGCGACTCCAGACCAAGACGCGTCGGTATTTTGCCGATCCTTCCATTGCGGCCGCAATGTTGGGCATGAGTCCTGCTGCTCTTATCGGCGATTGGCAGACTTTTGGGTTTCTGTTTGAGAATCTATGCATCCGCGATCTGTTGGTGTATGCGAGATCTCTCCTCGATATTGGGATAGAACCGGTTCGGTATTATCATGACGATTCCGGTCTGGAGTGTGATGCCATTATTGAATTGTCCGATGGACGGTGGGGCGGCATCGAAATTAAGTCCAGTGAGGATAAAGTCCCTGAGGCGGCGGCAAATCTATGCAGACTGAAAGATAAACTGCTGAGAAATCCGAGTGCGCGAACCCGTGAACCGGAGTTCTTGGCGGTGTTGGTGGGGGTCGGCGAGTTCGCGTATCAACGCGATGATGGAGTGTATGTAATTCCTGTCGGAGTGCTTGGCGCGTAAACGCAATGCCAGCGCTTCGGGCGAATTCCGGGATTGTGATCTGACATGTCTCAAGCGGCATACACTTGAGACTTGCTCAGCGAAACTCCGATTTGCCAGGTCGGCAGAATGTGGCATAATGAACAAGTTGCCATTTTGGCAGCATGGATAAGTGTCCGAGCGGTCTAAGGAGCACGCCTCGAAAGCGTGTGAGGTGAAAGCCTCCGCGAGTTCGAATCTCGCCTTATCCGCCTTTAGGGTTCCCGGTTTGTCTCGGAACCCTTTTTGTTTTTTGATACGAACGTCCGTATTCGGGGTTATAGGTCAAAATGTGTGTCCGGCGGTCTAGTCGTTCGACTGCCATTCGACCCTG
>OATC01000068.1_pt1 | contig 54036 bp, 51 predicted proteins | sample 1475871 | NCBI WGS metagenome assembly OATC01 (sample SAMEA2579940, study PRJEB22360) | human gut metagenome | biome: human gut; feature: human-associated habitat; material: faeces | place: Denmark | collected 2008/2010
GCCGTCCAGCCAATGCCGACCTTCTGGCCAACCTTCAGCCCTTTATCCTGCGCCGCGCTGCCCAGGGCCGCCACCCGGCCAATCACCTCGTGACCGGCCACCAGCGGATAGCTCGACATGCCCCATTCGTTGTCGATCATCGACAGGTCGGAGTGGCAGATCCCGCAGTACTCCACCTGCACTTCGACATCTTCCGGCTTAAGGTCGCCGGCATCGTACTCCCACAGCGACAGATCGGCGCCCGCTTCTTTGGCGGCGTAACTTTTAATAGTGCTCATGACAGTTTCCTTGGGTTTGGCGTAGTTAAGAAGGAAGTGTAGAGCATGGGGCGAGGGGACGCCTGGCAGAAGGAGGGGGGATGGGGGGTTAAGCTTGTGCAAGCCGGCTTCTCCGCGAGAGAGAAGCCATCGCGATAGTTCAGCTTTTGAGTAACAGCGCGTTGAGCCAGATTTCGCTCCGCTCCGGGCGCTTATCCACCGTCTGCCACATGTTGGCAAGACGGATATCCGCCAGCGGTTCGACCAGCGCCGTCAGCCCTGCTTCGTGGAGATCGGTAAACCGCCGCCCCTCTTTTTCTCGCTCGCCTGAACCGTATTTAAATGAGACGTACCAGACGCCGCCGGGTTTGAGGGCCATAGCCAGTTTGTGCATCACTCCCGGCAGCTCCGCGGCGGGAACGTGCAGCAGCGAAGCGCAGCACCAGATGCCGTCATACCGCGCGCTTTCGCTGATACTTTGAAAGGTCGCCTGACGCACGGCCAGCCCGCTGTGTTGCGCAGCCCGCTCGACCATTGCCGGTGAGGCGTCAAACGCCTCGACCCGGTAGCCCATATCGGCAAAGGCTTTTGCATCGCGTCCGGAGCCGCATCCCGCATCGAGGATCAGCCCGTTCGGTTCAATTGCCCCGATAAAAGGCGCGTACAGAGAGGTCATATCGACAGCGACGGTTGAAGCCACAAAGCTGTCAGCGTTCTGCTGGTAGTAGTTGATTGTCATCAGAATATATCCGTTCCGGCGGCCTGAGGTTCCCATTCATGAAGGAGCGTAATGCGCGCAGTGTTCCAGATTTTGGCGAGGAAGTCATCGCGTCGGGCGGTCGTGTTGCCGGTCTGGCGGATTAAGGTTTCACGCAAGGGAAGGTGGCTGGTAATAAAATATTCGTTTCTGTCGCGCAGGCGGCGCAGCAGTTTTGCCGACGGTACCCGCATAAACTTGCCTTTCTCACCACGGTTGCAGCTCTTGCAGGCGAGAACGAGGTTCCAGACGCCGTTGATATTCGCCACCTCGCCGCGCGCCGCCCACGGGATAAAGTGGTCAACGTCGGCCAGGTTCTCATCTCCGCTTTCGAGACTAATCGGCGCATAGCAGTAAAAGCAGCGGCCTTTTTGGTAGCCGTTCAGGCTGTCGCGACAGCTGGAGATGGCAACTCGTCGGGTATTCAGGGTGCTGAAGAGCTGCTGTTCGGCGGCATCATATTCCACGGCGATCAGGCTGCTGGCGATGTTCATCGCCCACGCCTGCTCCACCAGACGCCAGCGGGCGTCCGTTTCGTGGATCAGGTTCTGGTACTGCTGGCGCTCCGTCAGAGAATAAAAGTCGTCGGTCAGACGGATACCCTGATGCGTTTTACGCTCGTCGATAAAAAAGCGCCTGGCGATTTCGCCCTGATTCACGTTATGAAATTTATCCAGCACCACGCTAAAGCCGAGCTTAACCGTTGCCGCGATGAGCTGATCCTGGGTTATCTCCTGGCGATTGAAGCGGCTACAGGCGCTGAGAAACTGGCTTTTTGGCGACGTGATCTGTTTGGGGGCGTGCTCAAGATGGCGACACAGATGCTGGCTGAACGGCACCGCCAGCTCCTCGAGGCGTATCAGATCGCTACCGTCGCGGCGGATATCGTACAGCGCATGCGCCAGCGCAAACTTATAGGAGGCGACGTTTTTGCCAAAAAGAATAATGCCGCGCCAGTAGTTCTCCAGCGTCGGTTCGATCTGATAGAAGCGCATTGCGGAAATCCTGTTTTGGGAAAGTACCGGCGTTATTACGCGTACTAATAACAGGATCTGATAACAAATTGCCGAAAATGTAAACCGAATTGAGCCGTTTGCAGGATTTTGCGAGCAGGCTCGGAGAAAGAGGAAACCGCGAGTGGGAAAGGTGAGAACGAGGGGTTTATATCTGGAACGTATTGAATGTTGGCCGAAATGCAGCTTGCGCTGTTTTTTTCAACACTTAGCGTGGCGATCGCACTCTGCCGCTTGCGCAGCAGCCAGTGACAGGTATAATCCAGAACGTTTTCCGTATCCTTTCCGTGCCGGAGTGGCGAAATCGGTAGACGCAGTTGATTCAAAATCAACCGTAGAAATACGTGCCGGTTCGAGTCCGGCCTTCGGCACCATCTACATTTTTTCCTTGAAAAACAAGCGATTAAGTAAATTATTTTACCTTTTTTGCCTGTCTAATCTTCACTGATTCTTTCCCGTATAAAAGCCACTGTGATTGTTAATGGCTTTGGTATGTTAGCACGCAGTGGCAAGTAGTTACCAGGCTCAACCTTGTACTGCATACGCCAGTATGCCCCCCTTTGAAGCCGGAAGACGCGCCGCCGTCTCTAAACCTATGCCAAGCACTTTTAACCGTTCCACACTTAGTTCGGCGTTCCGTTCAAGCCTGTCGTGGTAAATCACCACGAATAAACAAGCAAATTCGCGGTATGGTATTCGTTACGAGAGCGGTTAACTGACAAGACCCCTGTGATACGCCTAAGGCGCTTAAATTGATGCGTCCAACGTGACACAAAAGGTGGTCTATCGTTTAATTTTGCTCCATACATCAACTGGCATTGCCAGCTGTATGGGGCTTGGTCTGCTGGTTCCGATGAACGGATTAAATTGCTAAGATGCAGACCATAAGCCATAAGGCGGAGATAAGTATGAAATCTGTAGAACTATTTGCCGGTGCTGGTGGCTTGGCTATGGGTTGCGAAATTGCTGGTTTTGAGCATCTTGCAGTCGTTGAATGGGATAAATGGGCCTGTGATACCGTTAGAGAGAACAAAAAGAATGGCTTTCCACTGTTGTCTGATTGGGATCTTTTTGAGGGCGATGTAAGAGAATTTGATTGGTCGAAAATCCCTAAAGGGATTGACCTTCTTGCGGGAGGGCCACCTTGCCAGCCATTTTCAATCGGTGGTAAGCACAAGGCTAATTCTGATTCGCGGGACATGTTTCCAGCGACAGCAGAAGCGATCAGGCAAATTCGCCCCAAGGCTTTCATCGTCGAGAATGTGAAAGGCTTAACACGGGCAACCTTTGCGAGCTATTTCCAGTACATCCAGTTACAGCTTGAGTTTCCAGAAGTAGCCCCGCGAAATGGCGAAGACTGGAGCGAGCATTTAAAACGCTTGCAGGAAGAAAAAACCAGTGGAAAGAACAAAGGGAGAGGGCTGACGTATAACGTTCTGGCTACGTTAGTCAATGCAGCAGACTACGGCATCCCACAAAAACGTGAGCGTGTCTTCATTGTTGGCTTCCGCGATGATCTTGAAATTGAGTGGTCGTTCCCTAAACCGACACACAGTTATGATGCACTCGTTTATGATCAGTGGGTTACTGGTGATTACTGGAAACGACACGGTTTAGAAATGCCAACTGTTCCAAGCCAGATGGTTAACCGTATCGCAAAATTGCGTAAAAATCCTCCCGATACACTTCCGTGGAAAACAGTTCGAGATGCAATTGCGGATTTGCCAGATCCTGAAACAAAGGCGGCAAAGATGATCCGGAATCATGCGTTCCAGGCGGGGGCACGAACTTATCCCGGTCATACCGGAAGCCCCTTAGATCTGCCAGCTAAAACGCTCAAAGCAGGTGCTCATGGCGTTCCTGGGGGCGAGAACATGCTTGTTCGTGATGATGGCTCAGTACGCTATTTTACTGTGCGAGAAAGTGCCAGAATTCAAACATTTCCCGATAGTTATCGTTTTCACGGGAGTTGGACTGAAACTATGAGGCAGTTAGGTAACGCTGTGCCGGTTCATTTGGCGTATTGCGTTGCCAGCAGTGTAGCGGAAAAGCTGCTGACCTCTGAAATTGGGAACATCCTTAAGCAGGGTGGCAATTATAAAAGGGCTTCTGCATGACAGGAAAGGTCATACCATTTAATCCACTTGATAAACAAAATTTAGGTGCCAGCGTTGCGGAAGCCTTATTGAGCAAAGATGCTCATCCTCTGGAGGAGTTAACCTCATTTCAAGGAGCAGGGATTTACGCAATTTATTACACTGGCGATCATCCTGCTTATGGGCAACTGGCAGAACTGAATCGTGACGGGCAATTTCGATTGCCTATCTACGTGGGTAAGGCCGTCCCAGCAGGGGCGAGAATGGGGCTTACCAACCCTGATAAGGTTGGTAACGTTCTGTTTAGGCGCTTGAAAGAACATGCAGAAAGTGTTCGCGCAGCGGAAAATCTTTCGATTGAAGATTTTTATTGTCGATTTTTGGTTGTTGATGACATCTGGATCCCATTGGGAGAATCGCTGGTTATCTCTCGCTTTAAACCGATTTGGAATTCGTCTATTGATGGTTTCGGTAATCATGACCCAGGTAAGCATCGCTACACTGGTTTACGTCCTCGCTGGGACTTTATGCACCCGGGGAGAGGATGGGCTCAAAATTTACGTGAGCGTGATGAAACTGTGGATGAACTCATTCGTGATTCTATACAGTATCTTCAGAATTTACCGCCTTGCTTGGCTCAGAAATTTATCGAAGCTGAAGGCGATTAATCAGCAAATGATCATCGGGGGCATCTGCCTCCGAATGTGATTAAGCCTTGGTTGACAAAGTGGTTGCTTAAAACATTAAGCGTTAATTTTCTGGCCCTCTACCTTCTGACGTGCATAATTCTCAAATATCAGAGAGTTGCAAGAACGACTTAAGTCGGTAGAAGGTTGCTTTGCTGATCTCTAACCTATCCTGGATCGCTGCTGGTGGTAATCCTCGTGCTAATAACTCACGTACTTGTTCAACGGTTGCTTTGATCGGTCTGCCGCAATGCTTACCTTCCGACTGAGCTCGTTTGATTCCTGCGGCTCTACGCTCTGCGATTAGGTCTTTTTCCAAGCTGGCAAGTCCTGCCATCATAGTTAGCATGGCTTTACCCACTGGTGTTGAAAGATCAAACCCCTCTCGCAAGCTGACAACCTTCACACCCTTCATTTGCAACATTTCAACAGTAGATAGTACATCGATAGTGTTACGTCCCAGGCGGTCTATAGCAATCACGATCAGCGTATCGCCTTCTCGCACATAATTGAGTAGTTCACCAAACCCTGGACGCTCTCCTGCCTTGATTGCACCACTCACCGCTTCATCGCTGAACCAGCGAGTAACGCTATAACCAGCATCGGTTATCTGCTGCTTCTGGTTTTCAACGTTCTGGTCGCTGGTGGAAACTCGCACGTATCCGATCACAGTAGTCATGATGTTCTCTCAGTCTCAAAAGGTGGTATCAAAATAATAACTGTATCAAAATAAAAGATCAATCTTTTGAGACAAGGCGGAACCGCATTTTGTGGTTGCGTCGATGTGGTCTTAAAAGGAGATGGTTTTGAGACTGGATAGCAGCGGTTTAGGAATAGAGGCTTGGAACGAGAGTATGGGGAGAATGGAAATTCGGAATGGGCGGTCAACTTATTGGGCGTGATTGCTCACGCCTTTGTTTAGATCTCATAACACAGGCTCAGCGTGTAGAGTGCCGTTTCACCATCGTTGTTAGTTGGGCGCATAACGAAAACTGGATCACTGCCGTTGTCGATGTAAGTAACCGCTATTCCACCGTCTGGGGTGGCGTACATCTTCGCAATACTTTTCTCTCCAATGAAACCCAGCCGCCAGGTTTTACCACCCATGCTCACTTTCATGCTTTTGTCCCGCACATCGAGGCGAGTTTCGACAGACGATTTTTGGCTACCAGAATCTATCTGCCCTTCCTGAATGGCCTTACAGGTGAATGTGGTTGCACTTGAGGCGAAGGGGAGGACGAGCAGCGCCGCGAGAATCAATTTTTTCATGGTCTTCCTTTTGGATACGAGTTAAGAGTTCGTCGGGAGACATTATAAAATCATTAATTGATAAAAACGATCAATTTCTATTGTATCGATCGATAAAATTGATCAACATTGAAACTATAAATCCTACGCTCAGTCGTTATGGATGAGGTTTTTTATAAGAGAACTCAACGGGATGATGTTATGAGAAGAGCAATGATGGTGATGTGTGGGCTACTGTTTTCACAGTTGGTAGCAGCAGGGCAGATCACAATGATCGATCCCCAGCAGGATACGACGGAGAATGGCAAGACGCTTTGCACCTACGAGAACAGCCAGTATGTTTTTACCTACGTCACTAAAGGGCAGTGCCCCTATGCAAAGACTTTCGATACTCAGGATTCAGAGTAGAGGCTGCATAAAATCGAAAGAGTTGTTTAAAATCACATTAAGACAGATGTGCTTAGCACCAGCCTCCAACGGATTGATTGTTAATTCTTCTGATAACGGCACAGCGCAAGGCTTTACGCAAAGAGAGTGATAGTTACTATCTTGATGACTATGGCAATTTTCCCCCTGTAACAACGGCATTCATTACCTGCTAATTACCAGCGGATTACGCGCCAGTTTGATGGGAATTAACTCAGGGTTATTGCATGGGGTAGTGTGGAGTGAGCAGGGGGACAGTCTACCGTTGGGTGAAGGGCTGATAGGTAATCGACGCGAAGCGCCGGAACCATACTGTTATGCGCTGGCCTTGGTGCCAGGCTCACGCCGCGCATGAAAGATAGCCATTACAGAAGAGATCATTTTTGACAAGTTACCTTCATCAAAGGTGCTTCTCCTGTATAAATGCTTGTTATGCTCGCTATGCTCCCAAACACAAACCCATTAAACCCAACTAACTTAAGGTTAGTTAATTGGTTTTCTCTCTCTTGGGCTACTACCGCCCAAACTTTGCTTAATGCCATACAGCGACTACGCCGCCATTAACAACACTCCACAATGATCCAATGGCATTCCTGCTTAATGTCATCCACCGATTTTGATTAGCCACCAACCAAACAACCACCCTAAATCATTTAGGCTGTCTGTTTATCTGGTGCAAGGTAGCTATGACATTACCATACGTGCAAACATCCCAATCCAATCATCACTGATTGTCTCGTGCTGATGCACTTCAGTGCAGAGAGAGAATCTCTCTACTATTATAGCGTATTTGGTAGGTTCCTGTATTTAAAGGAAAAATTAGGGTGAAAAACGCCATTTTTCACTTTTTTTCTCAAGAAATGGCGAGATGGTGTTCGTGAGTGGGAGGCATGGCTGTCTTCTCTGGTGGCAAGTTCTACCACAAATTTTGATTGACAGCAACCATCTATTTCTGGTATAAGAAGCACTAATTGCAAAGCAAAAATGCAACTCATTGAAAATGATCAAAAATATTTCATGAGATTACCGTTTGGGTATTGACAAACGTTAGTGAAATAGTGTACTATGGTAAGTATGAAGGGGAGAAAACCTTCTGAACTTTTCAGCCCTGGGCGGGGTAACTGCCTGGGGCTTTTTGCATCCAAAATCCGAAGGAGGCCAGTATTGAAGTATTTCAGCAGTGACCAGGTTTTTAATGATCTGGTGAGCGGCGAAGTGAAACGCCACGTTATTTACGCATCAATGCAAGCAGCAAAATCGAGAGGGTATACAGACCGAATGGAAATTTTTCAATCTGCACTTATCCGTTATGACCAATACCGAAAGGAGAACACCAACTAAGGAGGAACATTGATTCAAGCATACGAAGACGGTTATTTTTTCAGAGATACCCCGCAACACGATCACCCGCTTTCAGCATTTTCCAGACCTACCCAACAACTCGTTTCTTTAGATAATGTTCTGTACGTTGTCGAAGTTGAAAGTGGTGAAATTCTTCACTACGACTCGAGGGAGTATTTGCTTGATGGTGGCATTGTTCAGGATCTGCATTTGAGCTACTCGACAGCAGACACAGCCAGATCAAAACAGGCACACCGTGAATACTCCAATACGCTGGGCGACCTCCCAGAAAAGGCAGCCTATAACGGGATCAAGGAGTTTGCAGACGTATTAAGTAAGCCCGATTTCACGAAAGTATTTGCATTATGTAACGAAGTTGACAGGCGAAACTTAGCATTTATAACACGTGCGGATCTGTGCACAATACTGAACACCACGCCGGATCATCTCAACCGTGTTTTATCGGGTCTTGAGCGTAAAAAGTACATCAAGGTTGATAAAGCTGAACACCAGAAAGGCGTATTAAAGGTATGGGTTAATCCTTCGTTTGTCTGGAAAGGTGATTTAGCTAACCGCTACTTATCTGGACATTTGCAGGGCTTCCCAATCCTGGAACGTAAACGCCCAGTAAAACGCTCTGAGGTGCTCGACACGCTCACGGCGGCAGCAATGGCTGCTTATGATGTCTGGCATGTTGAACACGGACATAAGGCCAATCAGCCTTATTCTAATGAATGGTATGCAGAGATCACGATGTACGACAGCGTCTACGGAGAAGGTGTACGCCTTGCAGCAGAAAATCAGACTTTGAGCAGGTTATTGAACCCGGCAACGTCAGAGGTTGACTTCATTTGTGAGTTATTCACTCCTGCACAATACCAAGCTTATCTGCAAATGTTTGCAAAACTAACAAGAAGAATACACTGATCCAATGTTTGATAATAAAGGTATCTGTACGATACTTCTTTGAACTAACTTGATAAGTTTTCAAACATACCGCTCTTTTGGGGATTATGTATTACCGTTATCAAGAATGATAAGTATTTATACGGCATAAAATTATTTCTAAAAAAGGATGAAGCATGATTATTGCTCTTTACTGGTATTTGTTCTTTAGTTTTGCTCTGTATTTTATCTCCAAATGAACTTCTAATTGATAATTAGCCCTGTTCTTGAAATAGATCAGGGCTTGAATTTCTGAAAATAACATCAGTTTGCTTTTAGTTCATCTTTAGCTAATGAGTCATAGAGTATTTTAGTGAGAGGTGATTCTAAATAGTCATCGCTGAGCAATTTAATAAAATGTTTTTGAGATCTTTTTGTCTTAACTATCAGTTTCGTACCATCATCGCTAACTATCATGACAGTTGAGAGGAATGAGTGTTGTTTTACATACTCAATGATAACAGGAACATCAATTATACCTAATACTGGAGAGTGCTTAGAAATTTTAGCCAGCTTTCTTGAGAAAGACATTTCAGATGAGCTTTTTTCAAGATGAGAAAGGTCTTCAATAAGATTTGATTCTTTTAATGCTTTTAAAGCAATAACCGATTGAGCTTGAATGACCTCATGGAATTTCATAGTCCTTTCAAGCGTGGTTAGATTTTTTATAATGAAGTTATCATCTAAAAGTATTAAGTCATAGTTGAAATCTAATCTGAAAACTTGCTCAGGAAGTTCTTTAAGGAAACCATCCGGATCTGGTACTAAATTGAAAACTTTACGGCTTTGCTCAAAAACTGTTATTGGGGTTTTGTTTTTGTAGAGCGATAAGCACTTATTATTACCACGTATCTGAATGATTATCCCTTTGATGTTCTTGAATTTATCTTCATAATTATAGAAATCCTGTGAGTTAGGTGGGATTTCTATAGCAGATGTTATAAAATCAAATTCTAAAGGTTTCTGCTCATAGTCGAATAAAAATAAAGCATTCTTGCGATCATCAAAGTTTGAGAGTTGAGGGATAGTTAGATCTTCGTTCTCAATAATGTCTTGCGTAAGACTTAATTTAAAACCCTCAATGATTTTAGGAAATGCTTTGTTATCTATTTTTGAAAGTTTTAAGGAGTAGTCCTCTTCATTTTTTACAATGAAGATTACTCTAATTCCTGAGTAGTTTTCGAAAATACTGTTTATTTCTACCTTCAAATCATCTGGATTCATCTTTTTTCCTTGCTATGAAAACGTAGTCATCAAAAAAACTGTAGAATACTTGATCGCCAACAGTCAGCACATCCATCGAGATTGCAATGACGTTTTTTACTTCACTGCTTCCTGAATAAGAAATGTTAACTCTATACAGCTTATAACCGAAAAGGGCCAAAGTAGGGTTCGCATAATACTTATCCGTTTTAATGAAAATTAAACCAATAACAACTATTAAGAGAAAGTAAGCGAGATTTTTCTGGGGGTCATCAAAACTGAATCCCATAAAAGGTACTATGTATGTGGCTAAAAAAGTCAAACTTTCATAACTCTCACTTTGACAAGCAGTGATTGTTACACAATCGGCGTTGTTGACCTTAGTCAATCCTTTAAATCTTCTATAGAAATAAAATGCTATCCCTATAAAAATTACACAAATTATTGAGATTATGTTGCTGGAAGCTAATTGATAAAATCCTATAAAATGGCAGGAGGAGCCATAACAAAATGGGATTTTTGCGCTCAAAATGATAATAAAAACAAACAGCAACATCAAAGACAGTATGTATAGTCCCATCTTGTTGAATGTGCTTTTTCGTTTCATGTTATCCCCCAGTGATGAAATCATAATCAAAACTTGATTATGTGAACATCAAAAGTATACCTTAAAGCACTGGTTTTTTATACAGTAATCGGCGAATTCATGCGTGCTATCGGACTCACAAGAGGACACATAGTAGATTTTCTGATCCAAGTTGCCTTCATGTACTTTTAATTCACGTAGAGCAGCCAATCAAGTATCAGAAATCACATGATTTTATTGCTATTTTTTATGGTTTTTGTAAAACACCAGAAGATTGAAAAGGGCCACTGAGGCCCCTTGGTGTTATTTACGGTTTTTGTTGGATTGAGCCAGCACCGAAGCAGCAAGCTGCTTGGTTAAAGTACTGGAACGTGGATTATCCAGCGCCGCAGATGCTTTATGTTCCATTGCACCACTTGTCTGATTTGAGGAACCTTTTTGAGAGAGAGCTGAACCAGCAAGGCTCTTCTGAATTGCAGATGCGTTGGGGTTGTTTAGGGTTTGTGCTGCGACTGATGCGACTTTACTTGATGTTTGCTTTGAATTGTTAGCCATTCTCAACACCTATTCAAGAAGTGAATTATTGAACATCTTGTATTTAAATCAAGAATGAATACAAGATGTAGTGTTAATGATAATCCTCACCGCTTCGCTGTGCAACGATGAAAAATCTCTTTACTGGATAAAACTACAGTTTTAAAAATGTGCGGTATTTCTGCTTTCAAATTGGCTTAATGTGCATACATTTAGATGATACCACTGCGTTTTCTGATCGTTATTCGTTCACTATTTATCAGTTTTCTCACGTTGGGGCTCCTTCTCTATCTCTGGATAACGTAATAGCTCGATGTATGGCTGTAGTTCAATCGGAGATGCTGCATTCTTGCTATACGTCTTGAAACTTTCTGTAGAGCCGCGCTCATGACCCAAGAGAAGTGCGATCCGGTCTTCTGGGACTGGTTTTAACTTACCTCGTCCAACCCCCCCACGATCCAGAATCTGCGCCACTGCATGGCGTAGACTGTGAAAAACTTTCAACTCTGATCCTACTTCCCCCAATGCCTTACGTTTAGCCCTCGTAAAACGCTGTGAATGCCACGTAGAGCGCTTTCCATCTGCACGGTCAGTCATCGACGCACGATAGAATAAAAAGCCGTTATGGGGCTTCCCACGCAGCGACAAAACCAACGGAGTGATCAGGCTATGCACCGGAATAATACGGGCTGCTGATTTGGTCTTCCCCTCCGTCACTTCGAAACATAACACCCCTTCAATCTCTCGGATGTTGGCTGCACGTAATGAACAAATTTCATTCAGGCGCATACCGCTATACATCCCGATCAGCGTTACATTTTGCATCTCTTCATCATTCGCCATTACAGCGAACACCTTCGCCAATTCTCCAGGCTCAAATACTTCATAACTCACCTTGCTACTTTTGGCCTCCAGCGCATGACCGCGCCAGATGTTTTCTTGCGGTGCATCGTGGTAGCGATTACGGGCCAGATCCCAGATTTGAGCCAGTGCGCTGACATAGTTTTGTATGGTCTGTGGTGCTTTCTCCGTCTTGAGCTGATCAAGCCAGCCTGTAACGGTGGTTCGGTTAACGTCACGAAGCTGAACATCACGCTTTTTCAGATGTTCTAAGAGCACTTCAACAGCCTTGTTTGTCTTCGATAGCGTAGTGAGTTTGCGCTTCTCGCTGAACTGCAATAGATAAAGATCACGCATTTTCAGGAGGGATGGCACTCCTTGGGATTGGGTATTGCTCATGACATGCTGGACAGGTGTTTCATGAACTCGGGCGCTAACTCTGCGTAGCTCTGCAATTGCCTGCTCAATCTTACTCCCTTCTCTTGGTTTGACCTGTTCCCGTAAACGTATCCATTCAACAGCGATAGCATCTCTGAACAATCGCGCCTGACGTATGTCACTTGTGCCAGTGCTCTTGACGAAGTAGCGCTTGTTGCCAAAAAGCGAGCGCATGTAAGCTGGCACGGTAATCCTTACCAGATAGTTTCCGCATGGATCTAAAACTAAGTAACGATCTCTCTTGAAACTCATGTTCACCCCGGCTATTTTGTAAGGGCTTTTACATGGGGAAGTTTCCTGTGTAGATTGTTGGAGTGGCGAATTCTTAGCAGTTGATTCAATAGCTTAGAACAGCTTGCTGGACAAGCGAACACCGTAGAAATACGTGCCGGTTCGAGTCCGGCCTTCGGCACCAAAAGTATATAAATAGACGTCAATCGACGTCTTTTTTTATGCCCAAAATCCGCGCTACACAAGGCTTTGCCCGCTTTTCCCCTCAACTGAAGTCAACCTAACTCAACCCACATCAACAAGCTTTTGAGTATACTAATGAGTATATTTGTCGATTCGATATTGCTTGTATACTCACGACATACCAATGGAAGGAGGACCATTATGGCCTTAACGGATACTAAAGTTCGTTCTGCGAAACCTGAGGAGAAAGAGTATTCACTTGTTGACGGCGACGGTATGTCCTTACTTGTAAAACCTAACGGCTCAAAGTATTGGCGATTTCGTTTCCGTTTTGGCGGTAAACAACATTTGATGGCGTTCGGTGTCTATCCTGAAATCTCGTTAGCTAATGCCAGACAAAAGAGAGAAGAGGCTAGAAAGCTGGTTGCTACTGGCATTGATCCTCGTGAGCATAAGCGTGCTTTAAAAGAAGAGCAGGCGAAAGAGATTATTACTTTCGAGAAGGTTGCCAGAGAATGGCTTGCGACTAACCAAAAATGGTCGGAAGATCATGCTAATCGCGTAAAAAAGAGCCTGGAGGACAATATCTTCCCGGCAATTGGTACTTGCAACATTGCTGAACTGGGTACTCGTGATTTACTGGCACCAATTAAAGCAGTGGAAGTGTCTGGACGTCTTGAGGTGGCTTCTCGTCTCCAACAGCGCACCACGGCCATCATGCGTTATGCAGTACAAAGCGGGCTGATTGATTACAACCCAGCGCAGGAGATGGCTGGAGCCGTCGCCTCTGGCAATCGACAACATCGTCCGGCGCTGGAATTAAAGCGTATCCCTGAGTTACTCGAGAAAATAGACGGTTATACCGGCAGGCCGCTAACCCGCTGGGCAACGGAACTTACTCTGCTTATCTTTATTCGCTCCAGTGAGCTGCGTTTTGCTCGCTGGTCAGAGATCGATTTTGAAACGTCAATGTGGACCATCCCGCCTGAGCGAGAGCCTATTCCCGGCGTGAAACATTCTCAGCGAGGATCAAAGATGCGTACACCTCATCTGGTGCCGCTATCAAAGCAGGCGCTGGCGATCCTGAAGCAGATAAAACAGTTCTGTGGTGAACATGAGCTGATTTTTATTGGCGATCACGATCCGCGTAAACCCATGAGCGAGAACACGGTAAATAGTGCGCTACGGGTTATGGGCTATGACACTAAAGTTGAGGTTTGCGGCCACGGCTTCCGCACAATGGCCTGTAGTTCGTTAATTGAGTCAGGTCTATGGTCGAAGGATGCGGTGGAGCGCCAGATGAGCCATATGGAACGTAATTCGGTACGCGCAGCATATATCCATAAAGCGGAACATCTGGATGAACGCAAGTTGATGCTGCAATGGTGGGCAAACTTCCTGGATGCAAATCGGGAGAAGAGTATTAGTCCTTTCGATTTTGCGAAAATTAATAATCCCATGCTGACCAGATAACACATGACGCTATATTTTGGCCCCTTAACCCCGTAGATTCAACATGAGTGATTACATAAAGAAGGCATCCGTACTTTAACGTTCGGGTGCCTTTTTGCTTTTTAACAACCGAAAATCAGGAGATTTTATCAATGGTTACAATGTGTCCAAAATGTGGTTCTGAACGCGTTAGCGAACGTAACATTGGGAGGAAGGCTGGAGGTATTGCTGGAGGTGTGGCAGGAGCACTTAGTGGCGCAGGTACGGGGGCTACAATTGGCTCTGTCGTGCCGGTACTAGGGACAGCGGCAGGAGCTGTTATTGGTGCTGTGCTAGGGAGATTTGTGGCTGGTGCAACTGCGGGAGCGGTTACCGGCTCAGCCCTTGATGGACTCCTGTTTGACAGATATGAGTGTGGCGATTGTGGTCATACCTTTGACTAGAAGGTTATGCTAAATGTCATATCTTTATGATTTTAATGAATAAAAAATATCCACTACTTGCCTCATCAATTTTAATACACCACATCCCCCGCATAAACTGATCTACAAAAACGATCGATATCATTACAATGATAGCTATAAACTATCAAATATAAAAAATTGATCGTTTTTATCGATAGATTTTGCAGATCAATTATTGAAATTCGATCGGTAATAACAATTTTACCTGCACTCATAACCTCCCTATCTTAGAAAGGATTTAATTAGAATCAGGCCAGGATTCTTACCGGGTGACAATAAGGAGATGCACCATGCGCCTATAGCAAGGATGTTTCAATGCGGCAGGTATAAGTCTGCCCATCCATTCAACATGTTTACCGGACAAAGTGACGGCATTAAACCACCACTTCAATCATTTATTGCTATTTTTCAAGGAGCCAACGATGGCATTTATTCTTTTACTTTTGTGGATCGGAGCATCGATAGTTATTGGTAAATTGGCTCAGGCCAGTGGCCGTTCGTTCTTCATATGGTTTGTTATCAGTATGCTTATAGACCCCATATTTGGTGCTATTCTTTTTGCTGTAGTCGTGAGGTCAAAATGAAACCAGAAAGAATTAAGAGGTTTTTTAAAGCCTATCTTGGCATTGGTTTTTTATTCATGTTGCTTGTTTGTACAGGGATTGTTTTTTTGTTATGTCAATAAGGGGAATGATTACGTATTTTAATAATTCTTTTATATCTACCACCCCAACCCCCTCCTGTTCAATACTCTTGAAGTATACCAGTTTAACGTTCTCTGTAATATTTCGGCTATTATGTAAAGATAAGGAATTATCATGATAAACTATTATGAATATCTTGAGCTGGATATGAATGCCAGCGTTGATGAATTAAATTATGCGATACGGAAAATAAGTGAACGTGATGATGCAGATTTAAAATTCATCCGTGAAATGAAATCCATTTTGTTAAACGATGAAGCCAGGGTGCTGTATAATAATAAATTGATTTCTTTTATTGTTGGCGATCGTAACAAGTCTGATTTGGTAAGCGCTGAGAATATCCGTAAATTATTAAATATAGACAACTCGTCGTTACATGAAAAATATATCTGGATTGCAACGGGATTGTTTGTTGTCGGCGTTTTATCTGCATGTTTGTTTAGTTTAGCTGTCAACTATACGGTTAATCTGTTCGTTATGATTGCCTTGGTTATTTTGTTCTATATGGACTGGAAGCTACTGGATAAACATGGTAAGGCAAGTTTTTCAAAATGGTGGATTCTCTTTTCGCCAGTCTATATTGCTAAACGTTGTAAAGCCGTTGGTCAGGGAAAAATGCTGTTGCTGGTCTGGCTTGGGATATGGGTTGTATATGGCATCGGGAACTTTGCGTTCAACGGTAGCAAAGCGATGCTGGAACGTACAGCATGCGAGGTGGTAACGGATATCTATCATAAACAGTTACGTCAATACTCACAGCAATGTGAGAACGTAACGTTAACTGAAAGTGAAGGGAAACAGCACTATGGATTTGCTCAGATTAGTGATGGGACAACTAAAAATATTACCGTGACAGAACAATCAGATGGTAAGATTGTTGTATATATTGAATAGGCATTTTTGAGGCAAGGCACTTACCTTTGGGGTAAGTGCTTCTTATATATTTTTTCATTTTTAGAGGAGGTTTGTATGAAATTTTTAAAGAAACTGAAATATGCAATCACTCTGGGGGTAATAACCGCCTCCTGTTCAGTAATGGCATCACCTTATGGAGATTCAGATGTTCTGTTCGGGTGTATCATAAAAGGTAAAACCACTAAAGAAGTGGCTGTGTTGAGGAATGATAATGAGGTCACTTATTTATTCGGTAAATCGGATATTAACGGAGGGGGGGGGGTGATTCCTGAAATTACTTTGGTAAAAAATGTGAGCCAACTAAGTCAGGCCTGGAATTACAGCAGGGCTGAGGGGGTGTCGATACATACATTGAATATACCAGAAAACGAGTATACTTACTCTGTTTCCTATATCGATGATGGAAAAAATGCTGATGGGGAAATAACTGTTTTAAAACAGGGAAAAGAAATAAGTACGATAAAATGCGATGATGTCTGGGAACAACATCTGGGTGACAGCAATATGATGCATGGTATCCCCGATGAGTCAGATTGATATGTCTGGTTTGTACCAGCTCACATGAATGTGAGCTGGTACAAAAGATAGAAAGACTGACCTTGTTGGTAAATAATACTTTATAACTTCTCTAGAATCAGACACGCTTCCCGATTCAGCGTAATGAAATCCTGCCAGCTATATAGCTGCTGGTAGTTAAGTTCATACTGCCGCTCTACCTGGCAAATCAGCGGGCGAGTTTCATAAATCGTGCACAATTTTGTCTCCACTTGGTAGTGCCGACAAATACCATCACCTCGATTGAGGAATTGTGTTTCAATGGCACGATCGACGTGACGGCAGCAGGCTCCGCATTGGTTGCAGGGAAACTTCGGGATTAGTGTCATAGCTTGCTTAACCAGTTACGCACAGAACGGGTATTCCCTGCTTCAAACGGCAGAGCTATATTTCGACGCTCGACCTCGTCTCTTAGCAGCAGGCCGCGTTCTATCTCGCCATTTACCGCATTAAGATGCTGTGTAAAGCTCGATAGCTCTGACGACTCAATGGCAAATTCCAGAGTTGAAAGCTCCAGCAAGTAACTATCGAGTTCAGCATTAACCTGTTGATAATATTCAAGTGCTTTCTGGTATTTATCCTTAAAGGTATCCAGGAATGCCCAGACCTTTTTCATCAAAGCGCTGTGTTCGAGGAAATAGTTCATCACCAACGTCAGAATACCTGTTGCCAGTGCACCGCAGAACGCGGCCAGCTCCGGGCCAAAGGGAAAGACGAGGATTTTTGCTAATGCTTCGTTAATTACTACACCCGCTGCGACGGCCACTCCGGCAGTAACCAACTTACTGACAGTTCTTGCCAGTTGTCCTGGCGCTAACCCTTCAGGATTAAAGATCATCACTTTAAAAGCCTGCACTAGGTTATTCCACATTTCTCGAATCAGACGGACCATCATCTTCTTCGTGGTAAAGAATATATTAAAGAGTGTTGTAGTAATACTGGAGAGTATGCCGCCAATCGCACCGTCTTTGAAAGAAGTCATGAAAGCGCTGAATTTGGTTTGTACCCTGTGCCAGACGGCTCGTAATGCTTCAGTAGCATCCAGAAGGAAATTACTGGCATCAAATGTATGGCGATGCTTTTCAACAATAACCGGAATACGCTCGCGGAATACAAACCAGGTCTCCGCCAGAATTAGCCCAAGCATTTGCCTTGTTCCCATACGGAAAGCATTGTTAATTGCAGCACTGGTGACATTTTTCGCAAACTTGCTGCTGGTGTAATATTCATGATTAATAGTGCTATTGTATTTTTCTCGAGCCTGCTTATCAGCCTTTTTCATGAGTTCAAAATCCGCAGAAGCTTTATTTTCTAACTTATTTAGTTGTTTCTTTTCTTGTTCGGAGAGTGTGGGCATGCTGCGTAATCGGGCAATTTCCTGCGACGTGGTGGAATACTGTTCTTGCAGTGTTTGAACAAAGGCATCCATAGACTTTGCCTTCTTTGCCTTATTCATCGACTCGTTTGTGAAAGTAAGGTTTGATGAGTCATTGGCTAGGTCCGCACCATCACATTCGGCAAGGAGACGTCCTGCATCGTTGTGAATCTCATGGGCGGAAATAATATGGTCGAGGTTCTTTTTATCTTTAGGTGCAAAAATTTTACCGGTATAAGCATCGGCTAACGAACCGGCTTCATGCGATTTTTTTCCCGCCCGGTTGGTGGCGATGTAGTTTTCGTGACTATGATAATGATGCGAATTATACTCATCTCGCTGTTCATACCGTTGACGTTCGGTATCTGTGGCATACACACCCTGACGTACATTGTGAACGGTGTTCACATCGCCACCGAACTTATCATCTAACAAGAGAAAATCTAATCCAAATGAGGTGGTAAGGCTTTTGACCACCGTTCGATGTAGCTCTTCACTCCAGTCAAATCTGTCAGCATTCATTGCGATTGGCCTATAGCAATGCCGGGATGATTATCCCGGCTTGTCGATTAAATACGAGAGGAAAATGCGTCGAAGCCAGAGGCTGATGTCGTCAGTTGTTTATCCAATGCCTCTATATTCAGCAGGTTCATACCATTACTGTCGGTTTGCAACTGGATCACTCCATCTTCAATAACCGCCTCTCCGTTTTCATTCGTCACTGGCTTTAACAGTGGTGTGATAATTACGTCTGTCATGATGCTAGCTAATAGATAACCGTGATCTATTAGCGTCAAAATTTCTTCAGACTCATCAATATTGGTGGTGATATTTTTTTGACGACGTTCATTAATGAGTGCGTGCATCGCTTTTAGCGGCTCAAAATATTGTTGAACGAAAACGGCATGCATACGAATGATCGACTCATAAATGCTCTCTACATATTTCTGTACCCTCGTCAGATGAGCTTCAGCCGCCTTCATTTTCTCTACTGCCGAGTTCACTTCACGGGAGCTTTTATAGGCGTTGTTGAGAGCTTTTTCCGCATGGTTATCGTAGGCCCAACCTGCAATAGCAATCAGTGGAGCGACCACCGCACCGCCAAGTACCATCGCGCCGCCAGCCATTCCCCAGCCGCCTGCAGCCAAAGAACCTCCTCCAATCGCGGCCATCGTTGCATTATAAGCTGCTACACCGGACAATGCTGCAATCGGTGTACCGGTGGAGGCTGCTGCAAAAGCCATCACGCCGCTGTATACGGCAAAACCTGCAGCAGCCCCCGAAACGCCAGCACCAACGACCGTGGTCAGATACTCCGTAGCGGAAATAGCCAGACTTTGGATCTTGTTGATGTTGTGCTTTGGCACAGTTAGTTTAAGATCCTTATGCCCATCTTTTGCCAAACGCTCCAGGAGATCAACGGCGATAGTATTGAACTCATCGAAATTTTTACCGACTTCTAACTCCGCCTCACCCAATTCTGCCAACTTTTCAGAGGTCCTCTTCTCTACCGTCTCAAAACTCTCTTTAAACAGATTAAAGCGACGCTGTGCACGGGCTAGTACATCATCGGCTTCTGATTTTTTCTGGTAGCCATCATAAGCTTTCTTGCCACCAAATGCTGTTGCCGCTGCCGCGACCCCCAGAATAATGAAAGGTAATGCCATAGATAATTATCTCCTATGTAATAAGTCGTAGTTACCAGCTATCCATCACATCCTACACCAGGAATCGAGTTACGATCGCCAGCAACGTAGTTGTGCAGCATGTTAATAACTGTTGTTTTTAACCAATCAGGCTCCAGAATCTCGATATTGGGTAACCAGAATAAAATTAGTGGGACAATTTGATTCTGATGCGCGGCTTTGCAAAGCAGAGTTATTCCATCATCATCGTCACTCAATAATTTTTGCTGGGGCAGCAAATCACGTCTAAGAAAGTAGCTAGCAATGCTGTGGCTAATACGCACTCTGACCTCAAAAGTTTCTTCGCTTATCCAAGGATCATTGTGTTCATTAATTAATGAAAACGTAAGCTTATCAATTTCAAAGTGTTCTTTTTTTATATCCAACCAATGGATTTTGCTTAACGAAAATGACTTTAATTTATTGCTTTCTGTCGCTTGTAAGTACCAAATATTTTTTTTGTTAACTAGCTTGTAGGGATTAATGATGCGTGTTTTGTTTTTATATAAAATATGGCAAACATTTTTTTTCTGAATCGCTTTCTCCAATAAGTTAAAATACTTCCGCAGAATGTTTCTGTTGGAATGTTCAGGAGAGTTATAATGAACACTGACATGCTGTTCCGTAACTCGTTTTTCCAGATTGTTCCAGAAGTACTCATCTCTGTCGGGAAATACTGCATCGGCATCCAGCAGCTTAGCCAGCGGGCTAGCCATAGTGTCACAGACATTATTTTGAAATTTTGATGGAATCAATCGATATTTTCCACTGCCACAACCCTCAATAAATGAGGAAAGCATGTTAAGATCGCGATAAGCGGTCCGTTCAGTGATATTAAATTTCTGCATCAAGTGGTAGCGACTAACTACACCATAGTTCTGTAGCTCCATAAGGATATCTACTATACGCTCTGCTGAGCGACTCCGTGTTGAATCAGCCATAAGTTTCTACCAGTCCGTTGATCTGGTGCTAATTATATATTAAATCCTGACACATAATGTCAGTGTATCGGCTGGTTTTTGCATTTTTTATGGCGGGTTTTTAGCACCTTTTGAGAATAAGAAAATTCAATATATCCAACGATTATAAGTCAGTAGCATTTTATTCAATTTTTCTCTTTGTTCGCTTTTTTTTCCGGGAAAGGCTTTGTATCAGTGATGTTGAGCAGTGGCAGGTTAGAACAGATGCTTTTTGCGTTTTGGCATCTACGGTAAAATGGGGTTTATGCCAGCTTTGGCGGTGCTCTTTACAGTATTTTTTGATTTTTCACTCGCTTCGTCGAAGGCTTTCAGCTCTATAAAATCAACCATCTGATGTGCAATTTCACTCTGCGGTGGCTTAAAACGGACGTTGACCGATTTTGCCCATTTGCTGAAGCTGAATATCCTGTGCTTCGCAGCGTAAAACGGTTCAGCGAACTTCTGCAATGGAACTTAGGTCTAACCGATAAATAGCCGTCAATACGACGCTCTCTTAACGCCTACTAATTAGAAATCTATTTAAAATAGATAGTTATATTACGGTATTTCTTTTTAAATCCCTGAGGGTTAAATACCTACCCCTTAGGGCGAGCTACCCAGTAGTTGCTTTGGGTGTTGATACCCCCGCCGCTTGCGGCGGGGTTGTTCATCAAATAATGGGCATTTTACCCATTATTTGTTTCTGTTGATGACGAATTATACGTTATTGAACACCTAGTGCTTTATACACAGCATCCACTGGATCTGCATAGAAACTGATTTGGAATTTGGAGAAAATCTCAGCAGGCACAGTTGGGATATCAGAAGCTGATGCCATCGGCAGCAGCACACGTTTGCCCCCACTATCCATTGCCAGTTGCAAACTACCAGCCAGATCTTCGACCGGATTCACCACACCACCAAGTGTCATATCTCCGAGCACGACCATCTGTTCTTGCACTGGCTTGCCCATCAAAATGGAACAGAAGGCTACCAAGGCGGCAAGGCTGGTTTTGGTACTAGGGCCTGAGTTATGTAACTCAACGGCATGTAGATGGTATTCATGCTCGGAAAATTTGGCGGTAGCACTGATGCGATTTAGGTTGCCTTTGAAATAATCAAAACCTATACGGATTGCTTCTTTTGCTGGTGTATTGGAGCCTAGGCCAGATGTCGTGTGTTTACCATTACCAGGGGTCATCTGAGTCTCGAAGCGATACAGGCCCAGTTGGCCTGTGACACCCTTGGTAACCATGTGCACAACTCCCGGTTTACTCAGACCTTCGGGGATCAACTGGCTCCCGCCTTGCTCAGGTACATTGACGAAAAACTCTTCAAGAGTTTCGTTGTCGAGATAGCTGAAATGCACATCGAAAAACTCCATGCCGCCTAGTTTTTTCAACTGCTCTTTGATTCTACGACGTAACTCTAATGCGTAGGTGAGACAAGGACGTACCTCCTCTTTACCAAACACACCATGAGGATACAGTAATTTGAGCAAACCTGAGACCGTGCGGCGTACTGCGATTACATCACGTTGGTTGAGGTTGTTCCCGAGTTTAAAGAAGCGGTCGATAGCATCAGAGAAGCTACGCTTGCGCATTTCTCGCATATATTCGGCCAGATAGTCGGTGATCAGACCGTAGTTATTGGTAAAAAATTCAGGCCGCATCTTAGGGATATCCCAGCCTGGGATATAGGCATGGAAACGGTCAAAGAAGGCTGTATCGATCATCGCTTCCGGGAAAGGTGCCAGCAGGTGACTGGTTTTGACTAACGTTTCTACGCTTTGGTTTATGTTGCCGACAAATACCATGGATGCTTTGGCTTCGATAGAATCACGGCCACGGGAAAAAGAGCCCGATGCCATGTAATCCTTCATGATCTGGACACCATCTTTATCTTTGAAGGTAATACCAGCCACTTCGTCAAAAGCTACCACATCCCACATGCCTACCAGCCCAACCTGCCGGGAACTCATGTTGTAAAACAGATTGGCGACTGTCGTCTGGCCACCTGAGACTAGTAATGAATTAGGCGAGCACTCTTTATAGACGTGGCTTTTACCGGTACCACGTGGGCCGAGTTCGCAGACGTTATAGTTGTTCTCAACAAAGGGGATCATCCGCGTTAACAGGTGCCATTTCACCCGTTGCTTCAGATTGGTTGGCTCCATGCCGATAGAGCGGATCAGGGTATCCAGCCATTGGTCTGTTGAGAAATTAGCCCGGGCGGCAAAAAGCTCTTCCATATCCATGGAGGGCATCTGGATAGGCTTAAGGTTGAAAATTGAGAAGGGCGAAATTCTTTGCCCTTCTTCATAAAAATAGTTAAGAGTAACGATACACCAGATCCCCCCGGTGAGCAGCTTCTCGTTAGCTTTAACAATGTTGGCGGGGATCACGGCATCTTTGATACCGAGGTTCGAAAGCTGAGCCTCGTAGACATCTTTCTTCTGGTTGAGCTTTACTCCGATTTTATCGATCACTTTAAAGCTGCCACGCTCACGAATCAGAGATTTTACTTTCTCAGCCTCATCCGGGCGAACATAGTTCTCAGCGAGGATTTTTTTGACGTTTTCCAGACCTTCACGTACCACTTCATCATCGTCTGAAGCACAGTACATACCGAGCAGATATTCCAGTACATAGACAGGGACATTAGCCCCTTCTTTTAGCTGTTTGGTCAAATCCTTACGGACAATTTTACCCTTAAAGTAACGATTCAGACGGGCATCAAGATCCATGCTAGCATGCTGAGATAACTCATCGTCAATGCTGAGCATAGAAGCCTCATCAACAGTAGTTCCGCTCGGCTGGGCAAGCTTCTCCGTGTAAACGTCCATCTGCTGGATCACTACATTGTTCGTGATATGTGTGACATTCACCGCTGGCTCTTGTGCGGTTTCCTTTCCTACAAACTCACCTTCAGTAGGATTTATCTCATCATGTGGCATCTGGTATTGCTCCCGGGTACTGATTAGCTGGCACCCAACATTAGAATTTACTTATCACATCCGCAGGATCGCTATTTTGCGAGCCATTAAAAACCGAATTCATCCTGGATTGCCAAATCAATAGTGACTGGATAGCGTGCCATTTCAATACCATCCTCATCATCAACGAGCAGCAATTGATACTGCGCCTTGCGGTCAAATTGAGCACCGGTCAGTTTTAAACGTACGTCTTGCTGGCGCTGATCCAGATTACTTGAGGTCGCTTCAAAGAGTAGCTTCTCAATAGCTGACACGGTTTGTTCTGAACTATCTACCACCGAGAAACGAACCATTCTTGATTTATGACGTTCATCGACGGCATCGGTCTGCAGGAAGCGGATTTTATCGATCACATTTACCAGCTTAATGGGTTGGTATGCCGGAACTATGTCGACTTTGGTTTTTTCATGCAGAGTTTGTTTCTTGCCACGCAGCTCTTGTACTTCAAGTATTGGAACACAGACCTCTTGCAACATTGCACCACCATGGACGAAGCGGGCTCCACCAACAAAATGGAAACGGCTCACTCCTTTCGGAAGCCAGAATTCCACATCAGAGTTACCACCAACAACATTACGCAATTGCCCATGCCAGACATCTTCGTTTGTTGGTAAATTGCGACCAAGGAGATAGCGTTTTGAAGCTTCCAGAGTTCCAGATGGTTCGTGTTTCAGAGGCGATTTTACCCCGTTTTCAACTGAGGCCTGTTGGAATAAGAATCCATGATCGGCCGTGATAACTACGCGAGTAACGCCAAACCCATTGATAATTTTGTTGATGAGTCCATTCAGTTCGTCTATAGCCTGGCGGGCATGAATGAATGTCTTGAGCTCACTTTTCTGAGATTCACTCTGAGCATCGATGACATCGTGATAGACGTAGATTACCTTTGCGTCACCAACCGCCTCGTTAGCTTCTGCCCGGGTCCAGCTCAGCAGACTTTTGGCCGAAATCGCTATACCACCTACCTTACTTAGAATAGTGCTGCGATTTTCTAAACCCGCGCTGCTCTGTCCATCTACTAATACTGTTGAGTTGGTAGCGGCATAGTCTAGTTGCTGATGTGGGAGTAAGGCGGCCATGCCAAGTTGCGTGTAGGTAGGTAGTACCCCGAGCTGGCTCTTGAGCTGCGCAGTGAAGCGCTTGGCTTCATTTATCTGTCCCTGGAGCTCATGAGCAACTTCATAGCGCAAGGCATCACTGATAATAACAAACTGGCGCTTGACCCCGCTCTGGGTAAAACGTTGTTTGATGACAGTATCATAGAAGCGATGCTGCGAAGGGAGATCCAGCCGCCAGTTATCAAGTAGCTGCTCTTTAGCTAACAAACCATCCCACGTTAGCCCAAGCTGATAGAGATACCAGTTCACATACAGATCTTCGATTTTACTGGCCAATACCGCCAGCACTTCGACCGATTGTCCCTGTAGGTGCAATAGTGCTTCATTAAACAGGCGATAGGCTGTATCAAACTGGAACAATTCAGCTTCATAGGCAAGATACATTTCTTGCGCTGAAGTGTAATGAAAACCATCCGGTTTCGAACGGCGTAGTTCTAGCAACAATTCAGCTTGTTGCAGCGCCTGGTAAATATATGCATATTTAGGTACAGTTCTGGCCCAGAATCCATGTCGACGACGAGAGATTAGTTGGGCAAACTCTACTCGATTCAGTTTCAAGTCACCGTTGTTTAATCCAGATATCAGCTCACGGATCAAACCTTGTTCGACCGCTTCAAAGCCTTCGACTTCTCCCCAGAGCCAGATATCTTGCGCTGTCAGGCGTGAAGAAAGTTCGAGCTGATCCGCTACCTGTGCAGATATGTCGGCAAAATTACTGCTGTACTGGTTAGAATCACGCCAACCAGATAGCAGAGCCATAGCATTCGCACGTCCGGTGGGAGTGGTTAATAGTTGTGACTGTAGCCAGACAGGACGCTCTTTGGTATCAAGCTGTTCGTAGCATTCACTCACTAGTAACTTACGAATCAGTTCGCGTAGTGACGGTTCTGTTCCTTCAGCTATATGGTATCCATATTCAAGGTTCATTAAATGCCAAAATCCAGGCAGCAATCCATGCTGTTCTAACGGAACAAGGGCTGTTTCAGCATTCTCAAGTAACCGATCACCAATGCTTTTCATTATTTCGGCAATCTGAGCATGACAGGCCAGCACGACACTTATCATCTTCATATCAAGTGATAGCGGATCTTCTATGCCGCCACGGCCGTCCAGGCGACGTTTAAAGGCTGCAGTACGCTCTTTGTTGGCGAAAAAGCTTTTACGTGACGCGATGTGGTCACGCAGCGCCATATTGGCGAGGCCGAGGTCATTAAGCAAAATTGAGGCTGCATCAGCATAAAACGTGGTGCTATAACGGCGTATATCGAGCAACCAGTCTTTGGCTGGCGATGGTTCTAAACTGGGCCAGTAGAGAAGGAACCCCTGCGTGGTTTCATCGATTTCAATGCGTTTGCGAGTCTGAAGCTGTGATTGCTCTGCCATATTGAGCACTGTCACGGGCAACCCATTCCACAGTAAAGTGAGATCCGTAAGCTGTGCAGTAAAGCTTTGTTCTGGGTCATGCCAGAACACGATCCGGTCAGTGGTGAATTTGTTATTAAGCCCTGTCTGAAGCTGTGTGATATCCATCAGTACGTCTCGGAATAATTGAGCCATCAGCACCATGGCTGTGAATCGGTGGTAGTGAGTATGGTTGAAGTTGATTATACCAACTCCGAACGTTGATGAGTGACTGGATCCCACATGCTAAAGACTCGATAGCTAATCTAATTGATTTGTACAAGGGGATCGTGAGAACAAAAGCGATGAAGCGGGGACATGATTATAACCACTTCATCTTTTTGAACTTACTCGGCTTTATCGCCAGTGATAGCTTTCACTTCAGCTAATAGAGTACCGAACTTGCCATAATTGACCTTAACACCATCATCGAGATTGAGCGGGATCTTCATATCAGCATAGTGTTTGAGCTGGTCGTCAAAAGAACGCAGCTCGGTAAGCTGTTTCGTCAGGCTATCGATCTCTTTACCGATGCGTTTGGCTTCGGCTGTTTCTGCTTCATTCTGTTGCAGACGCAGGCGCTCAATACGGCTATCCATTTGGCCGAGCAGAGGCGTGACATACTCGGTGCGCATGCGCGGGAGAGTTGTCTCATTGTAGCGATGCAAATAGACCAAGCATTCAAAGGCTTTCTCTTTACCAGAACTGAATAGCCAGTAAATTGGGCGTTTTTTGTAGGTCTTCAAGTGATCTTTAAAGAACTGAGTCGAGAGGTAGCGGCGAATAGTCTCACGGGAGGTTTCCCCTCCTTTTTTCACCGGTTTGATCGCGTCTAGGCACAGGCTGTCGGCAATAAATTGCAGGTTCTCTTCCAGATGCTCAACCCCCCAGACTGTACGGACAAACTCTACAACCCGAGCGGCAATATCATCTTCAAACCAAGCTTCGGTAGTTAGCGGCAGAATACCGTCACTGTCTGCAGGAAAACTGGTATAAGCACCTTCTTCTACTAGCGTTTTAAAGTCTTCGTTACCGGCATGAGCATAAACTAACCCTTTACGATCAAGGGAATAACGGCCCATTATGCAGCCAATAGCATAGGAAATCATCTCCGCTATTGTGTCGTTTTGCAAACGCTTCTCACGCTCTTGGTCAGTGAGAATACCACCGTACCGATAGTGCGGATTACAGGTGAGTGTGATTTCTTTTAGGGGTACTTCAGTAGTAAGTTCATCATGCAGGCTATAAGCAACAATAAAATTGTGGTTGTTTTCTTCTTCGAGGTTCCGCATTTCCTGCGTCAGGTTGCCCCAGTGTGTTCTAATGTTCTTGTAGCTGGCACTTATTGTTGGCTGTCGGTAGTCGGAATGCAGCAATGGCAGTCCGGTGAAGTCCCATGAGATTTCGTAGGAATCCCAATCACTTTTTGCGAGTTCGATCGCTTTGTTGACTATTTCCACAGCACGAAAATTAATCTTATTACTAATTGGAAGAGTACCTACAGGCCCTTCGTGAAAATCAAGAGTTGGGCTAATACATTGCAGCAGTGGATTTACAATGCATGAGTTGCAGAATCCTAGTGTTTGCAAGAGATTTTCTTTTTCATCGAAGAAACACATCGATCCTTTCGTCTCAAAAATAAATCCCGATGGTACATATCTCATTGAAAGAGCCGCACTCGAGAGAGAGGACCAGGTTATACCTTCGTGGAAGTATAAATGCTCATTGACAACGCGTTTTGATGCGCTGCCATACCTTGCTTTGACGATTTGTTTTATCTCCTCGCCATTATTCTTCCAGTTCACTACATATTCATTATTCCCGAACCACTTTCTAAACCCGCCACCTTTCTGGCATGGATACCATTTAACGTCGGTTTGTGATGAATGAGGGAAAGCTGTATTGTGCTCCGAACACTCAAACCAAAATTTTAGGAAGCGCTCGTTATCTGTTGTGGCCAATCCTTGCCGTGGTTTCGCGACCTCAGCAAGACTTTTGTGGTCAGAAAAGCAATCCCTTAATCTCTGGCTTGGCCAGTAAGCAATGGGACTTCCCGGAATTTTATTGAAATCCGCAGCGGAAGCTCGATAAAAGTGTTTGTCCATATTGTTATTTTCTTTCTGGCTCATTATTAGTCTCCTTTCGGTAATGCTTTTCTGCTATATGCCATATCCTGAGCAAATCCATCCGGAACGGGCTTAAAGGGTTTTCCTGGTGAACGGTGGCTGGACTGGAACTGGCGTAAGGCCGTTATATCAATTTCGCCGGTGATGCAGTAATCATGATTCCCACCTTTCACGCGCATTAAGTCGCGTTGGTAGCGTTCTTTGTAGGGGGCACGAATACGGCTATCTCCATAAAGGCGATTATTACACTGGATGATGTAGGCATGGATATCAAGTGCAGCGGACTCCACCAATGCATTAAACGTATCGGTATCAGGGTTCCATTCTGGTACAAATAACGCATCGACTTTACCGCGCAGATCGGCCCGGTAGCGAATATTGGTCAATTCACTGCAGATCATCAATGCAAAACGAAAATCGCCATGTTGCACAACTGGGGGTTGCGTCCATTGTGTTGCGGGACTTAATTCAAGACCTGCAAGTTGGAACAGTTCTTGTTCTTCATGTAATGCAGGTCGCTGTTTATCCTGCCGGTAGAGCATTAATGAAGGGAAGCCAAGAGCATCGTGTGTCAGGGAGGCCCATACTTGGTTGCGTACGCATTTTTTTGGAACATGTAAATATTCCACACCGCTAATTAGCGAAATGCCACGTCCTTTAAGTTTATTGGCAATGCGCATGAACCACTGTGGTGGTAAAGCTAGCTCAGGTAAAATTAGATAGCCTGCACCATCGGGCCGAGTCAGAAGCTCATTAATTAGGCGATTAATCCGCTGATAGCGACGAAGGCAGTCAGGATCTGGCTGTCTCATTACCGCCGCTATAAAACTTTGCGCTCGAGTTTCCCAGCTAGATACTGCTATTGTCTGTTTAGACTTAGGTTTTCCATCCGGGATATGAAGTACTTTTCTTACTTTGTCCCAGTGTGGCATTTTGTGTTCTACGAGATCAAAACCTCGGAGCGCTTGCATAACTTTACCTAGCTTGTTGCTTTGCAGAGAGTTAAATGGATCGGGGGCTATTAGGTAAAGTTCATTGAGATTAAATGGGCGGGTGGGGAAACTCAGCCCCACAGGGACTCCTGCTTTGAAATTGAGCCAATTAGCTAGAATGCAGGTCCCTTCTGCTATGGAATTTGGAAGCAATCTATTAGATTCAGATGTAATTAATTTAGTGCGTGCAAAGATACCACGCTGGCTCACTGTGTCTTTGGGGAGACCAATAAAACGCAGCGGCAAATGGGCGAGATCGTAGCTGAACAGTATGGCATGTGACTGATGCAAACGATTATGTCCAATTCCCAGACTATCCAGAGTCGCGAGCAGTCTATGCTGTTCAGCCTTTCCAGATCTGAAGTTATAAAGAAGTTCGTTCCAGGCAAGCTTACCTTCATGACTCAGTTTGGGGGGAAATGATGAGACAATACTCTCTACAACCGAATCGTAGATAGTTTGTTGCCAATCATATTCATCTCTATCGGATTGGACTTGAGTCTGCAATGGCTTGATTTTAATGATGCAATCACTGGCAATTGTTACTATCAGTTTATCCAGTGTCCTGATGATTTTGCCAAGATGGCTAAAATCTTCGCAAGCTACGGCCATACGGATAACACGTGGTAGATATTGAGCTAGCTCGAAGAATTTAGCTGGTGTCAGAAGATGACTATTTACTGCTTTGAATAATGCATGACGGTGCAGCGTCCATGCTTCTGGAGGAAGATCGCGTTCATATGCTTCGTAGTCGCGTAAGCAAAGAGCAAAGCTTGCACGATGAAGCATTAAGGCATCAGTTTTTCGTAGATTATCTGCTTGCTCGCCAATGTTACTGGTCGCTTTGATAAGGTCGGTAGCAACTGTATCAGGCGAATCAGGGAGGTCGGGTAAAGCACGCCACTCACTGGCACGTTGATTAATTTGTTCAGAGATTGCATTGACTAAAGCAACACCGGTGTCACCAGAGAGAATGAATAGTTTATTTTTATTATTACTAAAAGCAATGCGACTGTTACTTCTTCTAAGATAGTCTGGCTGGAAAAGAATAGTTTCCTGTTTTGGATCATCAGAACGTTCCCGCACAAGTATTTCTCTAGTAGCCTTTCGTTTGAAAATCCAATCCCAAAAGTTATCTATCGTTCTGATATTACTTGGATTATCTATTACCAACATGATGTCATCGACATACCGGCCATAATAGAGAGGCACAACCTGTTGTTCAATAAATTGATCGAGCTTAAAGAGCGCTGTATTGGCGACTACTGCCGAGGCAGGAAGCCCAACCGGTAATCCTTTTTTGAGCGGTGTTTTTTTTGCCCATTCTTGCAGTGCGGCAATAAACAGACGATGTAATTTCATTTGCATCGGGTCTAAATTGACGCCAATCGATTCCAGGAAAACTTCATCCAACATGAAGCTGGGATTAAGTTCATGAAAGAAACTGCTAACATCGGCAGTCAGGGCTAAGACTTTTTTTTTGTCCACCAGTGCTGAACGCATAGTGTTGATACCAGCATCACGCCAGTCGCGAAATGGCTTCAAATAGGGTTTAAACGAACCAAGTGCACGTTCATTTATCTGGCCATTGCGATCGCGGCATAACCGGCTGCCATAGACACTTGTATTTAATTTTTTGTCAAAAAGTGCCCCCACTTTAAGCATCCATAGGGCTGAAAGTACATGAAAATCAATACTACAGCGGGCCATCAAGCGGAATTCAGCTGTGGGTTTATTGCCTGCTTCTAGCATTTCCTGCCATTCATCATCTAGGGATGCAAAAACCAACCCTATGTTCTTATCAGATTTCGCTGAGTTAATGCTTTTGGGTTCAAGTGCCCAGCTACCGAGGAATTCTGGTTCTAGAACCCAATCCTTTGGCTTGCGATTGAGACGGTATTTTAGGTGGTTAAGGTTAGCTTCTAAGTTCTCTTCATAGCTGGCAATTGAAAGCAATGAAGGGGTTGTCGAGTAATAGAGATCTACTTTAGCCTTACGATAGGCGAGCCCTAGATCTTCTAATGTGAAACTCATACCGCGGCTCCTTTCCCTGTTTTTGTTTTGCTACTGCTTTTTGTTTTTTTCAGATTTTTAGCTGCATCAACAAAGCACCAGAAGTCAGTCTTTTTCATCTGACAGATGAGTTTGAGCTGGTTTTTATAACGATGTTCAATACGGTACCAGATCGGTTTTCCTTCAATTCGCTCAATATCGGCGTGAGCAGCCGCATTACGTAAGTGGTAAAAAATACTTTTTAAAATGTTACCCTTCGCGTTATGAAACCAGATCAGATTTTGCTTGTTATCTGCAGTAGGTAGGGTTGATGTCGCCAGTTCTCTTTCAGTCGAGAAAGGCTGGATTTGTAGACTAAGTCCACTCTTTAACTTGCGATACCCTTTAACCTGAGTTGATAACAGCTCAGATGTTAGCCCCTGGTGCTGCTCGTAATAGAGCACCAATTTTTCATAGATATCAGCCAACTCGGCACGAGTCAATTTGCTGGGGTTTGAATTAGGCATAGTCACTTTCTCGTCGATTCAAACAGTTAGCTATTACTCATTCCCAGATTGCTTGGCAGCCTTGAGGTTGCGTTCGTTTAGCGGTGGAAACTGAGTGGGTTTTCCATCACTGCCAATATCTTCATTCTCAACATGGCAAAAAGCTCCACGGGTTAGCATGTGGCCATGATTTCTACATACGGTTGCAGCAGTACCAAACGCGATTCCCATCACCATATTTGCCATATGGGCCATGCATTCAATAGATGAGTGGTTCAAAATTTTTAATCTAAGATTTTCGTAGGAGGATAAAAACATCCAGCTCTGCATTGTAACCATGGCGTGAAAACCGTTCACCTTCAGCAGGTTAAAACCACTTTCCATGAACATGGCAAACAGGTCTGATTTACTATCCGGGAACTGTTTTTTGGCAAACTCTTTCAGATCCGCATTCATCCCTTTACTGCCCATATATGGCGGATTAGCAACCACCGTATCATAGCGTTTAGCCAATAGTCGGGCTTGTGCCAGCAGCGGTAAAAGTTCCTTGGAAGCGAGTTTCTGCATGGCATCGCCCTGATCGTTTAATTCCAGCAGCGTGGAATAAAGATCATCAATAGCAGAAGCTTGCTCAGCAGGCACGTCAATCAGGGAACCTAAGGTCTTGGCATTAAGAAAACTCTGGCGTAGGTCGGCCAGTAGAGTCTGGTGTGGGTCATTAGAGACTAACGTCTCAGGTGCTTTCGTAAACATATCCTGAATCTGGCCATGATTAGCATCGGCATTGAGATTAAGTGCTTGCCAGAGTTTAGGAATATTGAGGTGACGGCTTTCCTGCAAGGAGTGAATATTCAGGTTCACACCACGAGAAAACAGTCGGCGATCATCCTGACGGGCACGCATCAGCAGAGCAAAACCTGCCAGCTGTGCGGCGCGGTCATCGATATCGAGACCAAACAGATTGTGTCTGAGGATCAGCTCCGGGATCTCGCGGCTGCGATAACCACGTTCTTCATAGATACGATAGAGCAAATTATAGGCTTCCACCAATATATGGCCTGAGCCACATGCGGGATCGAGCACACGGATTGATTCTGGCTCAATGCTGGTAGGGGTTAGTTCAGACAGTTGTGAAATCACTTCAGGAGCCTGTTCACCAGGTTCAATATAGTAGGGCATGGCGCTTTTGATCGCGGATTCAGGGTAGGTTTGCAGCCAGTGACGCCCAACCGAGTTTTGCACCAGATATTGTACGATCCAGTTAGGGGTAAACAGTTGGGTTTTGGCTGGAATTTCAGAACTATCAACCGCTTTGCCTGTTTTAACTTTTTTATCGACTCTCTCTTTTTCATCCAAGATATAAAACTGATACAGCCAGCCGATTACCTCTACTTGTTGCCAGTCTGGTTCCGGAATCTCATCCACCAATTCGCGCCAAAAGGCATCGGTACGTATAAGACCGGTAGGTAAAAGCAGTTCAGTTTCATCATCAATGGCTTCAAACAAAAATGGCATTGCCCGATGCAGTCGGTGGCATTGGCCGAGTAGCAGCTCACGAAAGAGTGCCTCTTGCTCATTACCTGCCAGTAACAGATCCAACAGAGCGGGCTTATCCAGAGCTACACCCTCAGCTATCAGGGAATCGATCACCTCAGGGGCGCGATCCAGCACCTCAAAGCCTTGTGGCTGAGATGGATGTGATAGCAGACGCACGCCGTGTTCCAAATAACCTTCTTCGCTTTTCAGCTCCATAAAACGGATGGCACAGAAGCGGTTAAACCAGGTGTATGCCATATGCTCTATTAGAGTTTCATAACCATCGTTTGTAAGACGTTGCTGAAGGCGCTTGAGGGCAGAAGCACTGCTGGCTGGATGGGTGAATCCAGCGACTTGTAAAACTTCACCACTAACTACTGGCTCTGCATGGCCTTTGGCAGTGATACCAAATTCAGCAGCACGTGCTTTGATAGCTGTAATAAATGCAGTACGGGCCCGAGGGGCAATTCTTTTTAGATTGGCAGTGTTCATTAAGGCTCACAAATTGTTTTGTCCGGGCGGAATTCCGCCCTTCAGAATGCATTGTCAGATGGCTGAAACTCACCTGAAACAGAAATTATGCAGTAATAGGTTCACTCAAAATGTGACGCAAACGCGCCAATAATATTTCACGACGCTGGTGATAGAATCCCCCAAAATCAACCAAAGTCTCGGGTAGTGAGTCGATTGCCTGTAAGTGAAGATGATTAGCACGGGCAGTTGGCTCTGGCCACATCATTTCGTACCATTCATGGGGTAATTTCTCACGTTTTTCATTGTTCTGGCTTCCTTCCAACATTTGCAGGTTAGGTAGTCGGTTGGCCATGACAATCCACTCTTCAGCTTGTGTGTCATCAGTGACCCCTGCCTTTTTCAATTGTTTTTTGGTAAAGCGGGCTTTAGGGAATATGTGATCTACATGGAAGTGGTGGGAGAAGTCATGTCCCGGAAAGAGCAGAGATAACAAGGCAAAAGTGCGGCGGTTACCATAGTCGAGTTCAACCAAAGACTGTAGCTCTTCTTCTTCAAAGCGTAAGCTCTTACCGCGTTCTGTCATCGCGATGGACATTTCTATCAAAGGAAACTCTTGCTGACCATGTTCCTTGATCTTGCTTCGCAAGCTAGCCAGAAGCGTATCAAGACCACTTCCCCAAATACCGGATTGTTTAAGGATAGAGCGAATTAGCCAACCTTTGATCCCCTGCCTATCAGCAGCATACTCGCTACGGGATAGGTAGCGGTTATCCAGATCTCGATGGTAGAGGTAATAGGCTATGGGGAGTAGGGCACTGTCTGCTCCCAGATTGTAACTGTTGAAGCCGAAACTGCTGAGTAAATTGACTGCAAGAAGTAAAGCTTTACGGATACATTCCCAATTATCTTCCAGCTTGCGCATGTTCTCTTTGCTAAAGTTCTCGACTTTAAACCCAACGCTGCCGATATCACTCAGCATCAGACCTGCTTTGAGCACCAGGTCCTTGCTAAAGGAAAAACCATTACCTATTTGGTTCATTTCATCTACTAGCTTGTGAATCTCATCACGCGCATCCAGCGTGCTCCATTGCGTTACGGCGATGGAGAGCAGTAGATCTGAATAGGAGAGTGTTGTTCCGCCACTATTCATACGGATAAAGATATTGAGAACCTTGGATAGCTCCTGACCTTCTTCCAGGTAGTAACTGATCAAAGGTTTATTGTGAATGATGTCATGAAAACGGGAAATCACTTTACCTGCTGCTGGTTTGCGTTCATCTGGCATTTTCATTTCCATGACTGACATCATTACGTCATAGGCATTCATACCGAGAATACGGGAGACTAAAAACCAATGGTGTTGTTCATCGTTGTAGCTTGCCTCATCCTCATTCAAGAACTCGAACTCATAACGAGTTCCGCTGTCAGGGTCTGTGCATTCAAAAAGATTGAGATAGAGGCGACGTTCGATAAAGGCGTCTGCACTGGACCACCATTTACCCTGAGTTTTCCAACTATAGGAACCGCGTAACCCGATGTTTAGTGCCGTCATTCGCTGCTGGCCATCTAGAACCGCGATGCGATCATTTTCACCGATGATATCTAGTTTTTTACAGTGGGCTTGATCACGCTGGTGGTAGTCACGCATAAAATCATAAAATTGATACTGACGCAGATTCTCAGTTTTAATTTTCCAAAACAGGAAGGTACCAAACGGGTAGCCTTGTAGTAGAGAGTCAAACAGCTGGCAGATTTGATCTGGCCGCCAGACAAATTCTCTCTGGATTGCAGGCAAAATATATTCATGCTGTTCAACTTTGTTCAGCAGCGTTTCGATGGTGCCACCGGTTTGGTACATGTTTTATCTCTTCCCGTATGGTTGTGTTCGAAGCACTCTTTACGCCCCTTTTGATGAGAAAAGGGGCCGAGCGTTTTACATCCTTGCTTTTGGGCGCAACACTATTTGATCCGCACTCGTTTACCCTGACCTATTGCCTGTTTTAAACGGCTGCGAAGTGTCGCGAGATAGGTGTCGATATCCTGCTCCGTTTCTATAAAAATATGGCTGGCACCGAGTAATTCTGCGGGTGAAACCAGTTCGATAGGTTTAGGTATTGGTTTGTGGCTAACCACTGTCGCAGCAGAGTTATTCGCAATATTAGTTGGCGAGCCTGATGGATCCGGTTCTCGCAAAGTACCCGCATCGCTATTAGGCGGTTCAGCCGCTTTTTTCCGTGCTGCGGCTTGCTCCGCTTCCAGACGAGCTTGAAGTTCGGCGCTGTAGCGGTTGATCAGTTCTAAGACCTTATCTTCTTCATCATCAGCCTCTTGTTGCAGGCTAACAATCTCATGTAAGGATAAGCTGTTACTGACCCGTTCTTTTAACAGATTAAAGGGACGCATTGTCTGGTTTTGTAACTCAGCTGGTAAGTCAGTAACCAGCGGTGCAACACCTTGCTGGGTTGCATTGATCGCTTCCAAAGCCGCGGCACGTTTCTGTTCTACCAGTTGCAGGTTAATGGCGATGAGTTGATCAATTAACGATCCCACCTGGCGCAGTTTGTTGTACGGGGATTTATCATCGTAGATAGCCTGCAGTGCTGCTAATGCTTTAGCTGCTTCTGAGTTTTGCTCCAGTGCATGGCGATTAGATTTGAATTGATCGTTGAGGGCGCGACGCAACTGTTGCCAGATATCAAACTGACGAGTGAAAAACTCCTCGACTTCTTCAAAATCTTCGGCAAAATCCTGCCATTCGTTGCTCTGCTGGCAGAGTCCATCGATTAGGGCATAACTGTTGTTGCCCAGCTCAAGCAGGCTGGCGATCAATCGACTGCCGGTAAGCAGGGTGCTTTTGCCAGGGCAATTCCCATCTTTAGCTTTAAAATCAAATTCTTTAATTAATCGCTGCCACTCGCCTAGTACGTCAAGAAGCTTATTCGCCAGCTCTTTTTCGCTGCTCTCGAAGGGTTTATTAAAAATATCTTTCGCCAGTTTAGCCGCTTTAGCTACTTGCTGTTCTGTATGCTGACGTACTCGACGAATACGCAGTGTGCTGTGGCTACGTACCGAGGTAAAATGTTCGTAGCTGCGTTTGAGGGGCAAATCACCATTCGGTGTAGATAGCGCAGCCTTACCAAGCAAGACCAGATGAGTCACCTGTAGCATTACTTCGTCACGGTTCCAGCCGAAGGGACGAGCACTGAATCGCTCTAACAATTCTTTAAGGTAGACCGGCTGATTTTTTTCATCTGCGACATTTAAAAAGAGTTCAATCTCCTTTTTGGCAGCAGCATTGGGGTCTTGTTCACCGAGATTTACATTTAGCTGTGCCATGTCATCGGCCATGATCACCGACTTCAGCTCTTGCACCGGGTTGTTACCACAGCTTTGTAGTAAAGAGAGCTTTTGGAATGAGTTTTCGATTACGTAGGCACAAGCTTCATCAAGCATATTGCTGACACTAGCCGATTTACTTTTCAGCTCATTACCGAGTGCGAATATCTGTGCTTGTTTCACCAGATCATCGAATAGTAATTTCAGACGGCTGCGACGCTGGGTGTTTTCGAGTGCTTTTTCTGCCAGCAATTTCTCTTGCTCAGGTCGTTTACCTCGTATCCCTGCCAGGAATTTCTCGGTTTTCAACCAAGTATCAAATTCAGCCCAGATCCGCTTCTCACTCGACAGGCGTACCAGAATACAACCATTTCCTTCCTGGCTCAGTGCCTTGTAGGATTGTTCGTTATAACTGTCAAAATTGGCATCCAGTGGGGAAATGACTTTGAGCACCAGATCTGTTTGTTGGCTGCCGTCTATAGAGTGGCCGTTACAAAAGCGAGTCAGAGGGTAATCCTGCTTGTTTACCGGATAGCGATACTGACGGCGATTGCCCATTACCTCTTCAAACACCAACCGGGCCAGTTGCCGGTTCTCTTCAGTTGCTTCAACCTGAGTGTGTTTGATCTCCTGCTCGACTTCTTTTTCTTCGTTAGTCAGGAATACGTATTCATCGCCATTTCTGACAATCAATAGCTGGTTTTCAAGACGCTGTAGACTGGCTTCGATTCGGCTTTTCAGTGCCACTTTATCGGTATCTATTTCTTCAATAGAGAGTGTGACCAGATTATCAATGGTGGATTTGACCAGATCGACATAGCGGATTAAAAACAGCGATTTAAGAATATTAATGTCGTAAGGATCGAGGCTTGCTTTCTCAGCAGCTTGTTCGAAGATGCGTTTAACGTTGGTATCGAGGAAAGATTCGATTGCCGGATAAAAGGCATGGAAAGGCACCAATACACCGATATCTTTGTTCATCTGCTGGCGTGCGGCATTCTGGAATGCATCCAGCAGAGAACGTTCACCACGGGAGAGATGTTTACCGGTAGCCCCCACTTTGCGGATTGCTTCGAAGACCTTTTGTACCAGCAGATACTGATAGGGAATGAAAGGGTAGTGATCAACAAACTCAACATTATCACTGTAGTTAGCAAGCTCAGCTGTAGTGCTGGTATCAAAGGTCAACTGGTTGCGAAGAATGTCGCCTTTTTGACTGAACAATTCTGCTAGGCAGTTTTTAGCGTCTTCACTTTTTTCGAGCAGACGTTTCTGTATTACCTCATTGGTATTGGACGAGGAGAGGGAAATCCTTGTGTGAAAACGCCCTTGGATCTTGGAGAAGTCCTGGCCTTTTTTAGCGCTAAGATCTCCTAATACGGCATCGATATCTTCTTGTGAAGTGACGATCACCCAAGCTCTGCCTCCACAAGCGGTACCGATATTTTCTGTTATCGTCTGCAGTTTGAGCATCATCTGGGTGTTGCTGCCGATAAACTGTCCGACCTCATCTACCAGAAAGACCATGCGTTTACTGTCGCCAGATGGATCGCTACGATCGAGATACTCCCGCACCCATTTACAGAAGTTGGCAATGTCGAGAGTAAACATGGATTCGAGATTTTCCATACTCTGCACCGATGAGGCATCTGACTGGCCGGTAGCATAGGCCCAGGCTTTTGCCATTTCATCACGACAGAAACCATAGGCATCACGCTGTTCTTCCCAGCTTGAGCCCGTGAGTTCAGCAAATTTTGCTTTGAATGGCTCGTATTGGCCACGGGAATCTAACTCACGTTCCAGGTGTGCGATATGAGGATGGTCAGCGCAATATCCCAGGCGCTCATTGAAGACGCGCAAGAAAACTTTGAGAATGGCATCTTCTTTGTCTTCAGTATCTGCGCGGCTGTCGATATTAAAGAGAATTACTTCAGTATTGCGGTTAACTGCAGCATGGATATCACCATAAAGAAGAGGATCGCTGATTTTCTCTTTGAAAAACTCGATGGCTGCTTTTGTCTGACCATCGTTAACGGCTTTCTGGTTACCGAGCAGATAAGAGAGGATCTTTATAAAGTGAGATTTACCGGAACCGAAATAGCCCGATACCCAAATCCCAATTTTACCCGCCACACTAGGATCATCCGGATGGCTGACACCAGGCAGGTAGGTCTCAAAAAAGTGACGAAGGTGGCGGTCAAGTTCACGGGTCACCACATACTCGTCAAGCTCAGTCCAGATGATTTGCTCATCCAGCTGCTCGGCTTTCACCACACCATTGATTGGGCGATCCAGTTGTTTGGTAAACAGCTCTCTTATCTGCATTAAAAATTCCGTCTCTATCATTCAGCGAGACGCTTCTGCTCGCTATAACGTGATGACTCTTTCGCGGCCAAGTTAGTGGTTTGAATTCTCTCAAAAAACAAGCTTCGGCAGCAGTTTAAATTTCAGTACTTAGATGCGTGAGGCACCAGTTGGAAAGCTCGGTAGTAGTTGGCTGTTGCCACTTCTGCGCTGTCCAGATCAAAAGGATAAAGTTCGAGGCCGTTGTAACTGCCCGGATAAAACAATACCAATGGTATTGCCCCCATATGGGCATGTAATGCATTAAGCAAACTATGACCACGTAGCAATGGCCAGCATTGGCCAAGACCTGATAACAATACAAATTGAGGCGAGGCCGGAAGCACTTTATCTATCAGATGCTTAGCAATTCGACCTTGTTCAAGAGGTCCTTTAAGTGCTTTGGCTAGCTCATCGGTACCTTTTTTGATCTCCAGATCAAAAGCTTTATCTAACAATTTACGCTCTTGCAAAATTGCCAGTACCTCTTCGAACAGATTGAGATGAGCGAAATTCAGCCCCTGCCGAGCTAGGCGAGGCAGAGTCAATCTCAGATATTCCCGTACGGTAAGTTCAAATTGAGGTGGGTAATCAAAGATATAAAAACCGATCTCACCACCGAGCTCTTGGTTCTTCAGGAAGCCTTCACTTTTAAGCCGGTCTTCGATTTGTTCCAGACGAGCTGACAATTGCGGCTTACTGTCCAGTTTCGCTCTCATCTGACTGACTCCATCACATCGTAGACTTTTTGGCAGTCGAGACTGTTTGCCCACTCTCTTATCTGGGGTAGTAGGAAGACATTTTTCAGCTTTTTACTGCGGCCTGATTCCAGATACCCACTATCTGCGAGGATTTTAAATACATTGTTGCCCATTTTCTGGATTGAGCTTTCGGAATATTGATCCAAGCCGACAATGGCACGCTGGCGGGATAGAATAAATTCCTGCCAGTCTTCGCTGCGCAATGTTTCACGAAACATCTGTCGGGCATCAGACAGTGTCGTTGCCATGAAATCGGTCAGTACTGGGGATTGGCACATTGTCGCCATTAGCAACATTTGTCTGGCTGCATCATCAGGGGCCTTTAGTAGCTCAGTCCAGAATGCCTCACCCATCGGTTGAATTCTTTTACGCAGGGTTGAAGCCATGCGTTTAACACTGTGCACTGAGGTCTTCTGCAGCACATTGTCATTTACAATAGCATTATGCCATTGATCATCATTTGGTGAGGATATCAGCAGCTCGGCGATGACTCTGCTCTCACGCAACATCAGGCTGCCACCAATGATGTCACCCAGATATTCTTTGGCGGTCATAATGGCTCCACGGTCAGGGTTTAAAAACTCCGATATGATACGCGAAAATGAGGCATATGGCCTTATGACTAAACACATTTTGCCTTTGCGATCGATCACCGTGATTTTTGTCCGCTTCAGAGGCAAAATAGCCATAATGGCGGTTATGGCATTGGAGCAACTTACCATTATGACAACTCTTGTTTTTTCATACTCTCATGTAGATGAAGCACTGCGCAATGAGCTTGAGAAGCACCTTTCCCCCCTGAAGCGCATGGGGAAGATCACCACATGGCACGATCGCCGTATTGTACCTGGGCAAGAGTTTGAACATCAGATCGACCACTATTTTTCGCAGGCAGATATCATATTGTTGCTAATTAGCAGTGATTTCATTGCTTCTGATTATTGCTACCAAGTCGAGATGACTAATGCATTAGATAGGCACAAACGGGGTGAAGCTGTGGTCATTCCTGTAATCTTGCGAGAGTGCGCATGGCATCAGCTACCGTTCGGTAACATTATGGCGGCGACAATCGACGGTAAACCCATTACCAGATTTGCTAGCCACGATGAAGGCTATGTTCAGGTCGTCAATGCCGTCTCCCGTGCTATTGCTGATATGGAAGTGAAAAAACCACAATGGAGGGCAAATATCCCTTCTCCAGCTCCAGAGAGTCCAATGTTTCAGACAACCGATATGGTTTTTATCCCTCGTTCCAGCAATCTTTCCCTGCCGAGGAACTTTACCGACCTTGATAAAGATCGTGCTCGTCGCGAGGGTTTTGATTATGTCGCTCTTTATTTTGAAAACTCGCTGGATGAACTTAAAAATCGTCACGCTGGGTTAGAGATTGATCTCCATCGTCTTGATGCAGATTCTTTCACCTGTGCGGTATATATCAATGGCAGCAAGGTTGGTCAGTGTGCCATCTGGCGTGGCAATCAACATCATGGGATGGGTGATATTTGTTATAGCCAGGATAGCGTGGTGCGGAACAGCATTAACGAAAGCCTGAGCCTTGCTGATAACGGCCAAACTCTCGGCTTTCGTGCGTTGATGGGAGAATATAGCAGCGGCAACTCACGAGAAGATCTGTTGACGAACGAAGGGATGTCTGAACATCTCTGGGGGATGTTTTTCAGCGTAATCAAACACCGTATGTCCCGGTAATTCACTGCGCTCAAATTGGACTAGATGCTTGATTTGAGCGCTGTCGTCCGAATGTAATTACGATAAAGATTTAGAAATGTTGCAACTTAATCTTGTCAAGGTATTGCTACTTGCGGACGATAGCAATGGGTCTGTTCGTTATGAAAAATTCTTAAAGAATGAACGCGCAAAGCTACCATAAAAATTGCGGTTTATCATTGGATTGGATTACTGACAGGGATAAGTATTGGGTAAAACGGATGAAATTGTCAGCTTAAAGCATCCTGGATTCAAGAAGGTGGGATTTCAAATGGCAATTGCTTACCTGATACGTCCTGCGCTGGATATGTTTTCAGCGATAAATGAATGCAAATAACATTATCGTAAGTCCTGCCAATCCGAAGATAATAGGCAACTGAATAACGACATACAGCTAGCATCCATTGGACAATGCCTATCCAGAACTGGAATTTGACACTGTTGCAGTTAGCTATTTATTTTGAAGGTCGACTGGATAATGTGATGACGCTGTAGCGTTTTTAACGTGACACCGAACGTGACACCGAAATCTGGAAGCTCTCATCCAAGGAAATGGCAAATCAGCTGTAGTTCATCTGCCAGCAGGCTTCCTCAATGCTGTAAATACCCGTACTGCACTTGATGCAGAGTTTTTCCCCCTTGTAATTGCTTCCGCACCAGGCACAGTACCAGTCCTGAACGGTCATGGTAGAATCCAGTCTACTGATAAATCTGCGTAATTTATTCCTTCGTACTTCGTTTTTTACCTCTGGGTCAAGGTGTGTGCAGTTCATCAGTACATTTATCGATACCGTACTCTGGTCATGTTCAAACCAGGGCGCGTTGGTCTCTGAGGAATGTAGTATCAAGGTGCAATCGCAAGATGCGCAGGTCCAGGTGTCTGTGCTGGAGCTCGCTTCCTTTGCTGTAACAAAACGCCCGTTGCTATTGTTTGCCAGATAACATTTCAGAATACGCATATGACCTCCTGAGATGCCCTGATTCTTTTTAGATGAAGATCTATCCAGTCGTAACTGAGGTTTCTGGCGATATAGCTATAGAGAGAAGTGCTGGCTGCCATAACGAACAGGCCGTTTTGACTATTAACCATCATTAATAATTTTCCATACATAAACAGGCTCCTTACCGCCAGAGGACACGCAGGCAAGCGCCGTTCTTGTGCGGGCAGTCCAACTGTGTGTGAGTGGCGGATTTATTTAGAAGAGATGAGATGGTGATCAGGTCACAGGCGTTGGAGAGACTCAGATTATTTTGTTATGGTCCTATAACAATAGGGGCAGGGCTTAACACCGCAAAACTGATGTTTACACTGGTCACAGATCCAGCGAGAGCGTTTATTCGCCGTAGAAACTTTCGGTGACTGAGCCCTTTCGATAGTGCTGGAAATACGATGAGCATACATGACTAATGCCCTCTGGAAGCTTCAATACGTTGTTTTAACCACGTTTTAACCTCACTTTCAGTCCAGCGAGAGCTGCGGCCCAATTTAATCGGCTTCGGGAATTCACCGTCTTTAATGAGCTTATAAAACCATTTGTCTGTCAGCCCGGTATAAGATGTGATGAAGGCCATGTCGACCAGTTTATCGTGAGTAAAATCGATGTCAGCGGTAGTATTTTGATTGTTCATGACGAGTACCTCTGTCTTTAGTAGATGAAAGACAGGAGCACTTCAGTACTGCCTGTTTATCTGGCTGATTACGTATTGAGGTGTGCTCCGTCATAACAATCACCTTCCCGGTAACAAAATACCGGGTTTACTTTTACTTCACACTGCAGCCGAAGTTACGCTCCCCATCTGATTTCTTTTGAGTGACTTTAATTAAATAGTCCATTCGACTTTTGATAAACTCATAAACTTTATCAATGTCACCATTTATTAAATCTTTTTTATAAAGATAATAAGTACAGTTAAGTGGTAAATGGACGAGACATCTTTTCCTTATATTGTTAATTTCCAGAGCACTTAGCCAAGAATCAGCAATCATTGTATAAAAATTCCCTTTATCAGTCTGAAATGCATTCATATAATGAATCGTGTCTTTATTGACTAATAAGGCGATATGATAGTGCTTTCCTTGTTTACCAAATTCTCTAACCCAGACATAACGCAATGTTGTATTATGTGCCCTTACACCTGACTTTCGCTTGTTTTTAAGATAAACAGGGATGCGTTCATTAAGTGATTTAAAGAATCGAGTGATAACGGCAGGATCATCACGATAAAACATGTCCTCCCTGGGAAACCTCAGGTCAAGTCTAATTAGCGCTGTACGAGGGTGGATGTTTAAAGATTTTACTATAGTTTCTTTTATTCTTTTTTGATAGTTTTCGATACCATCACCATATTGTGTTTTGATTATGCCCTTTTTACTCATTTTCATACCTCTCATTCAATCTTAATTAAAATGTATGTGAAGTTTTTAATTACTTGATGGAGAGGTTCGGTTTTCATAGGTGGTTAGATGTCGCTACTAATTGCTACTGCAGTGTGGAGTACTGTGGTTAGGGTATTTTATAATGTGTTAGATATGAAGTATGAGTTTTTTATTATTGATATGTCATCGTTGATAGTGATGTTAATAATATGAATTATTGTGGGTGTTAGTATATATTACTATACCGACATTATTTCGTAAAAATATTAAAGGCAGAACTGTCTGAGTCACTGATCTGTGAACTTTTTTTTATTCAGAGATGGTCGAAAGTTATTTATCTTGATTTGAAGGGGTTGTTCTATTTTTTAATAACCATCCTAAGTGATATTTAATAGGATGCGATTAAAAGCACGGCTTTGACCATAAGTAAATTACTACGCTTTTACTACATAAATGAATCTTAAAAACATCACATTAACAGCAATAATGTTATTTATTCTAAAATTTACTACGCATTAGAATCGTAAGTATGGCATAATGACACACAATTATTGTGTAAAAATTAAGCGATTGGAGGGGCTATGCAAACTCAGGTTAGAGTAAAAAATCTCCGGGAATGCCGTTTTTTCTTTATGTATATAAAAGATAAAGTATTAAAGTCAGCAAGCATCGTTTTTGATATTAATAACCCTGATATCGCTCTTTCAGAGCGAATAATAAACAACACTCTTGAACGATTTTATCCAGATGCTCCAGATCGTGCGTTATTCATTAGAGAAATGGAGTTAATCTTAAGTACGACGGTTTTCCCGGAGAAATATTTTTCATGGCTAAATGATGACAAAAGGGCAGCTTACTGGTTTTGGGGTAATTTATGTAATTACCCTGATTTTAATGACTCGATTAATAAAAAAATTAACTCAACTAATTATACAAAATGGTATGAACTGGCAAAGCTAACTTTAGTCCCAACAGATCATAGTGAACGATATAATGCAATAATTACTGTCATTGATACTATTTGCATATATACCAATAAATCTCCACTTATAAGAGAGTGGTTGAACGATAAAAAACTATTCTGGGGGGGAGCAATCCCTCTGTTGAGTAAATTTAAATGGCTGACTCCAGATGATGAAGATTCCAGTAGGTGGATAATTAAGCTTTTGGGCGGATACCAGAAATCCTATTGCGAGGGTAACAGGAGTGTTACTCCAGTAAAAATACCATCTCCTTTGAGTGCTGAGGAGTGTTATTATACCGTATATGCTCTTATTGACCTGTGGAAAACTCCCACTGATTATCAGGATAAAATAATAACCAGAATCAATAAGGCTTTTTATCAAAAAACATTCAGGAAAAACCTCTCAATTCAAAAGAATCGAAAGGATATCAGCGAAGAACATCAAAAAAGACTGGATACATTAGTTAAGTTTTATCGTTCCGATAGAATGTCAGTTATTGAAATGCTCATTGATGACAGATTAAGAGGTGTTGAAACAAGAATATCAAAGTACAAATAATTATTTCATATGGGTGGTAAATGGCACGCTGTGATTGTTGCAATGAAAATGATAGCAGCGTTCATTTATATGATGCGGTTTGCAGGGCAATAAAATAACATTTAATTTAACTTATGGTTCTTTTGAAATCTATATCATTGAGGTGTAGTATTTGCCAGGAGATGTCTCAATTTACTATTTGTCATCTAAATCAATTGTTTTGTGTGTGGGGAATATGACGGGGTTATTCCTTAATCAAAGTTGATATTCATTTAATCAATTGCTGGTGTTTTTTTTAGCGATGTCATTACTAAGCTTGCTTGATATTAGAATCATAAAAAAGGTCATATCCCACACGGGATATGGCCTTTTTTCTTATAACACATCACGAGGAGTCCTTTATGAAACTAGTCAGTCGTTTTGGACGGGTAAATCAGGTACGGCGCGACCGCCCGTTAACCCGTGAAGAATTAATGCATTACGTCCCCAGTGTTTTTAGTGAGAATAAACACGAATCCCGTTCAGACCGATACACCTGGATTCCGACCATCACTATTCTTGAGAATCTGCAGCGGGAAGGTTTTGAGCCTTTTTTTGCCTGCCAGACCCGCGTACGTGACCAGGGCCGACGGGAACACACCAAACACATGTTGCGCCTGCGTCGTGCCGGGCAACTTACCGGGCATCAGGTTCCCGAAATTATCCTCCTCAATTCACATGATGGCTCATCCAGCTATCAGATGTTGCCGGGATTGTTTCGTGGCGTCTGCACCAACGGGCTGGTCTGCGGGCAGTCATTCGGCGAAGTGCGGGTGCCACATAAAGGGGATGTGGTGGAGAAAGTTATTGAAGGGGCTTATGAGGTACTGGGGATATTTGACCGGGTTGAGGAGAAACGTGATGCCATGCAGTCCGCTCTGTTACCGCCACCAGCGCAGCAGGCGATGGCGAGGGCTGTTCTGCACTATCGTTTTGGAGACGACCACCAGCCCGTCACTACCGCTCAGATACTGACGCCACGTCGTTACGAAGACCGCAGTGATGACCTATGGACGGTGTACCAGCGGGTGCAGGAGAACCTGATGAAGGGAGGACTGGCGGGGCGCACCGCACAAGGGCGAAGCAACCGTACCCGTGCTGTGAACGGTATCGACGGCGATGTGAAACTTAATCGTGCGCTGTGGGTGATGGCAGAGAATATGCTCGAACTGCTGGGGCAGGCATGACTTCAATGCGGAGGAACATACCTGTGAACACCGAAACCCATCCGCAACTTCCCTCCGGCCCGTTTACCCGTGAGCAGGCCTCAGGCATCGCAGCGCAATATGACAACGTCGCCATTGAAGACGACCAGGGAACGCATTTTCGTCTGGTTATTCGTTGCGAAGGTGTGATGGTCTGGCGGGCATGGAACTTTGAACCTGAAGCCGGGGTTATGCTGAACAGCTACATTGCTCGTTATGGCATCCGTAGGTCCTGACCAACCTTACCAGACTTCAGTATCAGCCTTTCCCGCCAGCCCTGACCGGCTGGCTTTTTTATTTCCGGAGTCATTAATCATGAACAACGCATTAACGGATAACACCATTCCGACAGACACTCTTTGTGCCACACCTGTTAAAGATGAACAGCGCCTTCGTTTCTGGCCTCAGCATTTTGGCCGTATCCCGCAGTGGATAACCCTCGAACCCCGCATTTTTGCCTGGATGGACCGGCTGTGTGCGGATTACAGCGGTGGCGTCTGGGCTTTTTACACTCTCAGCAACGGTGGTGCTTTCATGGCTCCGGAAGAGAGTGACGGTCCCTGGTCGCTGTTTAATACCCTTAATGGTAATGGCGCTGAAATGAGTGCTGAAGCTGCGGGTATTGTGGCCTGTCTGATGGCTTACAGCCACCATGCCTGCCGCACGGAATGCGATGCCATGACGGAGCATTATTACCGTCTGCGGGATTACGCGCTGAACCATCCTGAACGCAACGCCATTATGCACATCATCGACTGAGGCCCGCACCATGGAAAAACAGTTACCGTTGTTTGCATATGAACTGACGGCATCAGCACAACAGACCATCCGTGAGGCGCTGGCCCTGCTGGAGCGCCAGTTACGCGAACCCGGCGCGTCGTTTACCTCCAGCAGCTCAGTACGTGACTGGTTACGGCTTCATCTGACGATGGAGGAAAGAGAGGCATTTGTTCTGCTGCTGCTGGATAACCAGCACCGCCTGATTACCCATGAAACGCTGTTCAAAGGCACCATCAGCCATACCGAAGTTCATCCACGGGAAGTGGTAAAAGCCTCCCTGAAATACAATGCGGCAGGGGTGATTGTCGCGCACTGCCATCCCTCAGGCCATGCCGAACCCAGCCAGGCTGACAGACGGGTGACTGAGCGACTGAAGAATGCTCTGGACCTTGTGGGTGTGCGTCTCCTGGACCACCTCGTTATCGGCGGAATGGATATCGTCTCGTTTGCTGGACGGGGCTGGTTGTAAGGGAGGAGTATTAATGAAAATTATCAGTAAACGCCAGGCGATGGCGATATACCGCCAGCATCCACAGTCCCGGTTGTTCCGCTTCTGTACCGGCAAATACGCGTGGTCCGGCAGCATCTGCCACTATGCCGGTCGCGAGTTGGACGATATCAGCGGTGTACTGGCCGTATTCGCAGAGCGCCGCCAGGACCGCAATGGCCCGTATGTCGTATTACGCAGCGTAAGCCTGAATTAATTCACGATTAAGGAGGACTACATTTTGTCGAAGAAAACCACGATAGCAACGCATGATATCAGCAAATCCTGGTGGGGGCTCAGACGCAGTGTCTCCGCGTGTTTTGGTGCCCGACTGGTCCAGGAGGGAAACCGCCTGCATTACCTGGCTGACCGCGCGAATTTTAACGGACAGTTCTGCGATGCGGATTTGCGCCATCTTGACCAGTCTTTCCCGGTATTGATGAAACAGCTGGAGTTAATGCTCACCAGCGGTGAACTGAATCCCCGTCATCAGCACTGCGTCACGCTGTATGCAAAAGGTCTGACCTGCGAGGCCGATACGCTCGGTTCGCATGGCTACGTTTATATCGCGATTTATCCCACTCCCGTCACCACAGAATAACACCGTAATACTTCACCCTTCAGCAAACACATCTTCCACTATAGAGATAACGTTTATGCAAACCAAATCCCCCCCCTTCATGCGGGCGGCATCGTCACGTCCGTCTCCCGTGGGCGTCTGGCAGACCCTGCTGACCTGCCTGCTGGAACACCACTATGGCCTTACGCTTAACGATACGCCGTTCAGTGATGAACTGGTGATTCAGCAACATATCGAGGCGGGTATCTCGCTGGCCGATGCCCTGAATTTTATTGTAGAGAAGTACGAACTGGTCCGGACTGACCGGCCAGGATTCAGCATCCTGACGCAGTCTCCGTTTATCACACCCATAGATATCCTCCGGGCCAGGAAAGCAACGGGGCTGATGAACCGTGACACGTATAAAGAGGTGACGGCTATTACCAGAGGGCAACATCCGCAGGTCAGCGCTCCAGGCAAGCGATGAGCTGGACGAAACAAACCGCGTCCCGCAAGTACATAAACACCAGCCCTGACCGGCTGGTATTTTTCTGACTATAAAGGAGAGAAATAATGTCCGGAAATAATATTAATGAACCCGAAGTATTAACCGGGCACACCGGTGTGATTTGTTCCACCAGCATTGAACGTATTGTCACTGGCCGTAATGCTGCGCTGACACGGATTGAGGCGCTAATTCGTCAGCTTGATGACGTTTCCCAACTTACTTTCGGGATTGGTGGCGACGTAGCTAATCATTGGGCGATGCGGCAGGGCCATTCTTTCGACTGCTGGTTGGTGCAACCTGTAGATAAAGCGATGCCAGTCATCACCCGCAATATCGACTGCAGCATCTGGCGCGATCTGATGTTGAAGTCAGGGATGCTGACATTGATGGATGCTGAGGCGCGTAGCCAGTGGGCTAAGAACCTCGAAGAGGGCGATCTCCCGGCAATCAGCGAAGCGAATATCCTGAGTACCTTTGAGCAACTTCATCTCAACAAACAGGAGGTCTTCGAGCGTGGCATCATCAATGTGTTCAGGGGATTAAGCTGGGATTACAAAACCAATAACCCCTGTTACTTCGGCAAGAAGATTATCGTTAACAATCTAGTGAAGTACGATAAATGGGGCTATAGCCTGAGCTGGGGCTGGCGGCGTGACCAGTTAGCCGATCTGGAGCGCATGTTGTTCCTGCTGGATGGTAAAACCATTCCCGATAACCGGCACGATGTGACTATCCGAGTGATGGATTTCATTCGCGATAATCCACGGCAGCAGGAATTCGGAGATGATCTCTTCACTATTCGCCTTTTCCAAAAGGGCAGTGGTCATATCACGTTTAAGCGTATGGATTTGGTAGAGAAGATGAACGATATCATCGCGAAGCACTATCCGGGAATGCTGGCTGCTAAGTGAGTGTAAAAGATCCTCGCTTTTGGGTAATGGTCTTTCAAATCTTCCACACTTAAACCGAACCTTCATCTTAAACACATAAATGTGTTTTTACGCTTTTTTGTGTTTTAATGCTTGTCATCAATCTCATCAGAAGAGCGATACCATGATACAGAACAATATCAAACAGCTTCGTACCCAACTGTCGATCACTCAGCGCGAGCTGGCGTATATGGTCGGCACCAGCCAACAGCAAATCCAGCGTATCGAAACCGGAAAGGTCGCAGCAAAGCTAGGCCTTGCACAGGCAATATGCAATGCCCTGGATAAGCCTTTAAATATCGTATTCCCGGAAAGCGATCAGTTGATTAACGACTTTCACAAAAAGTGCCGTAAAACTGATGAAGATCTTGAGACGATAGTTACAAGTGGTATTGAAATGGATAGCGGTCTCTGGACCGTAAAGCTTTGGCTTCAGGGACAGCAGGACTATTTGTTGTTGCCCATTTCAGCTGCGGATAAGCGGAGGTTTTATTATTATTTTCAGGAAAAAAACGCTCCAAACACAGAGCGCTTCTTCGTTCTTGATTCTTCCGAGTATCGTTATGCGTTAAATATGCGCGAAGTGGTATTTCATCAGTTCCTGTCTGATGGCTTTGCTCCCATCATGAGCGAAGAAGAAGACGACTATGAAGACGATTATTTTAATGTCCATATCACCTTGGTGAACGGTGGCCCTGTGATTCCGCTGAGCGTTGAGCCTGATGCGCCGCAAAACGAAGAGGCGGATGATATCGGTCAGTTGAATGCGTTCTTTGAAAAACTGGACTGCGAGCCTGAAACCACAGATCGTTATATGCTAAGCGACGAAGATGGAGAAGATGCTTTTATCCGCATTGGTTCTATTGCCATGGTGCGAGTCGTACTTGACGCGCTGGAGCCTGTGGAAGAAGATGAAGAATAGTTTTTAGCTAGCTGTATTCACAGGGAATCGCGTTGAGTATATATGTGAGTATACATCATGATCTCTTATTTTTATAAATTCATTTATTTCAATTGGTTATGTCATTAATCGCGGTGCGGCCTTCGCACCAAATCCCCCAATCAGTCCACTAAAATACTTTTTTGTATCTGCATTTCATCATTTGAAAACCTCCTGTTGAGGCGTCTGTTCTTCTGGCTCCGACATGGCCAGCACAGCACCCTCCCCACTTTCCACCCGCGCTTCATCCTCACACCACCTTTCAAACAGCCTGGCGAATCTGGCGCTTTGCCAGGTTTCTCCAACCTGGCTCAAGATAAAGCCAGTGACCACAATAGCGGAAATAAAGTAAAACAGTGAAAATGCGATAACCGAATTTACGCCCCCGCTGGCCAGTAACGATTGTATTGTTGTCCACCAGGCGCAGGCAAAAATGACGATTGAAATTAGCCAGAAACCTCCACTAACGATGTGAAATTTTTTTATTTTTTCAGCATCTACAGAAAAATGATTTTCTTCACAACGATAAAAGGATGGATTTTTAAGGAAACTCATTAATCGTACATCATATGAGCCGATATTTTTATCAGCGATAAACGCGATCAGCTGATGGGCGTGCCAGACAGGAAGAGTTATCCCGATCTGCTCATATAAAAATTTCATTTGTACCGTCTGATGCGTCCTCGAGAGTTTAGTGTCGGGTATTTCAGCGTTCGCTATCTCAGCGATTTTATTCAGCACCTCTATTTTCGTTTCAATAGGTACCTTTTCGAAGCGGATTTTTCGCTTTGCTGGCGGGCTGGACATCACTTTTCCCGCCCAGTCGATGATCTTTTTAGCCACATATAAAATCGCGGGTAGCAAAACCAGCTTTGCAATATCTATCTCGTTAATAGCTCCCATCGTTATTCCTTTATAAAATGAATACGCAATAAATTTACAACACTGAATTTATTTTATGTAGCCCTCATTATTATGAGGGCTTCGATATGACTAATTCCTGGGCTGGCTCCTGGTCTGACTTAATGCCAACCGCCCAATACGACCCCTGCCCGGAGGCCGTTATACTTAAAGACTGAAGCCAATCTCCACCGATGCCGCGCTGCGTTCCCCCTCGCCATGGTAAACCGCTTCGATGTTGTTACCATCGGGATCGAGTACAAAGGCCGCGTAGTATCCCGGGTGATAAGTTCGCTCACCGGGTGCGCCGTTATCACTGCCGCCGTGTGCCAGCGCTGCCTGGTAAAAAGCATCCACCGTCTCACGATCCCTGGCCTGGAAAGCCAGATGATGGCGTCCTGTCGGCTTACCTGCGGAACCGGGGCTATTAATGGATGAAACAACAAGCTCATCAGCCCAAAAATAATCGTCGTAGGTATTCACGACAGGGATCTCAAGGACCGCCAGCACGGCTGTATAAAACGCTTTGCTGGCCTCGAAATCATTTACCACAAGCTGGATATGGTCGATAAGCCTGCCGCGATGTAATCGGTAAGTCTCCATGATGGTTTCCTCATTCAGTCGTATTAACAGGTATTTATCCGTTATCTAAAAGGAACGTTGTACGGATTTGATGGATGAGTACAGGCCCGGGATGACGATGAATCTCAGTCAATAGAGCATGACATTAAAATCCTGTCTGTCACCGCAATCCTGACCCCTCAACCCCGTCCCCCAATCACCCCGATAAACTCTCTGACCTGCTTCTGCTTCCTGGCCGACAGCTTCTCCACCCTGCGCATCGCGGCTTCTAGCTCCGGTTCCGGCTCAACCGCCGTCAGCACAATACAGCCCTCCATCACCCGCACCTCCACCCGGGTGCCGGTCGAAAACCCTGCCGCCGCCAGCCACTGGCCCTTCATGATCATCGCCGGAACAAGACGACGATCTGGCAAACGTCTCACATAACTCACCGTCAACTGACGCTTATTTTTCGGCGACACTTCTGGATCAAACGAATCTACAATACAATCATCATTAGTCATGGTTGCTATTCTCGCGAAATAGTAATTGTGATCAGCGGTGCGGGTGTGCGCCAACACATTCGCACCGCGCTAAATAACACCTGTAAACCTAACCAGTAATAAAAATAAAGTCCAGACTTTAATCGGACATAATAAACGTCTTTAACCGCAAATTAAGAATTAACAGAATGCGTGACGCTATTAATTAGCGCTTGTGGAAAATGCCTTTCCTGATATTGCGGAAATAACCGCAAAGCAGATTCAAAAAACAAAAGCGAGATAATGCGCGCAACAGGATGCCCATGCCCAATTACGGGCACCCCATCTCTTTAGCCAGCGTACCCTTCCGGGACTTCAGGCGGCGGGCGATACCTGCCGGCAGGGCGGACCAGAACGAGAGCGCCGGATGAGTCCGCCGCTCAATCTCCTCCACCGTAACCTGATAATCACAAAAACTGGCGCTTTTGGGCGTCGCCTGATCCAGCAAAAACGCCGCGTATTCGCCTTTATCCGGACTGGAGCCGATAAAAATAATCTTCCAGTAG